>Ga0214919_10002892_pt1 | contig 26528 bp, 43 predicted proteins | sample LL1503_MetaG_FD_177994 | JGI IMG/M metagenome (GOLD analysis project Ga0214919, IMG submission 177994) | Freshwater microbial communities from Lake Lanier, Atlanta, Georgia, United States - LL-1503 | ecosystem: Environmental > Aquatic > Freshwater > Lake | place: USA: Georgia | collected...
TCGTTTATTGCCGCTAAAATTCCTAACAAGATCGAACCTTTTAGAATTTTAACTGAGCCTGAAATTATTCACAGCCGCGAAGGCGATACGCCGGGCAGAGTCGGCGATTATGTTATTGCTGGTCCTAAAGACGAAGCAACTGGTAAGTTTGAATATCTTAATGATCCTAAAACTTTTCATGAGTTGAAAACAGACAACGGTGATGGTACCGCTAGTCCCAAGGCCATTCACAAACAGGTAAAACTTGCGGATCACGATGGTGTGCTACACACAAGTTGGGGAGACCTTACCTATACCAAAGGTAATGATTATATTGTACGTCACGGCACAGGCGATTATGGTGCTGTAAAGCTAGATGCTTTTGCACAAACATATCAAGAAGTAAAATAAGGAAATAATATGTTAGTACCAATGGTGGTTGAGAAGACCGGTCAAGGCGAACGTGCTTTTGATATTTTTAGTCGTTTGCTTAATGAACGTATTGTTTTCCTAAATGGTCCAGTTGATGACCACAGCAGCAATCTTGTAGTGGCACAGATGCTACATTTGGAGAGTGCCGATAGTGAGAAAGATATTCACTTTTACATCAATAGTCCAGGTGGTGTGATCACCAGTGGTATGGCTATCTATGATGTTATGCAATTTGTCAAACCCGATGTAGCAACTTATGTTATGGGACAAGCCTGTAGTATGGGCAGTTTCCTAGCACAAGCAGGAACCGCAGGCAAGCGTTATATGTTGCCACATAGTCGACATATGATTCATCAGCCTAGCGGCGGTGCTCGTGGTATGCAAAGTGATATTGAGATCCAATATAAAGAAATTACACAAATGAAAAAGATGCTTACTGATTTGTATGTTAAACATAATACAGCAGGTAAGTCATATGAACAATTTGAAAAAGACATGGATCGTGATACATTTATGAGTGCTGAAGAAGCTTTGGCATATGGCCTGGTTGACAAGATCGTTGAGAAGCGTTAAACTAAATATTATTACACCGGTCTTCGGCGTTCATCCCGGTATACAAACTCTGCCGCCTATGCTATAACATAGGAGAAAATAATGGCAAAATATATTTCAACAAAGACCTATAATCAAATAGGTCCAGTGGCTTACCGTCAATGGCGGGCTGATAGTCACTGCAATCTAATTCATGGATATGCACTAAGTTTCCATTTAGAATTTGAATGTGATACACTAGATTCACGTAACTGGTGTATGGACTTTGGTGGTTTAAAACCACTTAAAGGCTTGCTCGAGGACTGGTTTGATCATACACTATTAGTAGCGCAGGATGATCCTATGCGTGAACATTTACTTGAATTAGGCAAACTTAAACTTGCTAAGATTACAGAAGTAGAAAAAACTGGTTGTGAAGGTATTGCCGATTTCTTGTATGAATACATTAATACAATCTTTTTGCCAAGTTATGGTGAGAAGGAACGTGTTTGGTGCTGTAAGGTACAGGTACGTGAAACTGATGCCAATATGGCCATGCGTGTAGGACACCGTGAAGATAACGAATTTCAGGATTAAAATGAACGCTAAAGAAAAAGAAGTATTGGATATTCTTCAAGAAGAATGTGCAGAAGTAATCCAAGCGGTTAGTAAAATTAATCGCTTTGGCGCTGATAATGTTAAGCCAGGCAAGCCTAAAACTAATCGAGAACATCTTGAAGAAGAATTAGGTGACATGCTGGCTATGATTGACATTATGCTAGAATTAGATATAGTAGATATGGATAATCTTGAAATTGCAAAACGAGCCAAGATTGTAAAACTGAAACAATGGTCTAACATTTACGTACCACTATGATTTTATATACAATTAAATGGTCTCAATCTTATCACAATTGGGAACCTGTTGAGTTGCCAATCCGCAATTTTACAGAAGCACTGGCAGTTATTAACATGATTAGGAATAAACAATGACAACTACTACAGCAACAAGTTGGACAGTTACATTAGAAGAAGCAGAGGATGGTAGCGGTGATCTTGTAATGCCATTGCCGCAAGACTTTCTAGATCAGCAAGGTTGGCGAGAAGGCGATACGCTAGATTGGAAAGATAACGAAGACGGTTCATGGACTCTATCGAAAGTTGAAAAGTGACTAAACGAATTGGTTTTGCCTGCAAGTGGATTGATCATGCAGATCAGGTAAATGGCATTGATGCCAAGGATGATGCTAAAAAGTACAATACGGGCAGTACCACAGTTGCCTGGTTAAATAGACAGAGCAAAGATGTTGCAGAGCAAAAACTCTGGGACTTAATGGTAGGTAATATTGAAAGCACTAGATTACTAGTGGAAAGAGTAGGACAACTTGATCAGAATCTTAGGATGGTTCGTCTTAGTAGCGATTTGCTGCCTGTTTATACCCAATCTGATTGGGCTTATTTCTGGCGCCGTACTGATGTGCGTGATTATTGCCAGCGTAATTTTCTATCTATTGGGGATAGCGCTCGCAACAATAATGTTCGCCTTTCTTTTCATCCTGGCCAGTTTACTGTACTTGCCTCTGTTAATCCCGGGATTGTTGATAGGAGTATAGATGAGTTTGAGTATCACACCGATATTGCCCGTTGGATGGGTTTTGGCAAAACATTCCAAGATCTCAAAATCAACGTCCACATATCAGGTAAAGAAGGCCCTGATGGCATACGAAGAGCATATGCCCGACTCAGTCCCGAAGCCCGTAATTGTATCACAATCGAAAACGAAGAAAACGCCTGGGGACTAAATGATTGCCTTACTATTAGCGATATCGTTCCTATTGTGCTCGATGTACATCATCACTGGATACGAGAAGGGGAATATGTCACAGCGACAGATAGTCGTGTTAATCGTGTGGTGGACAGTTGGCGTGGTCTGCGCCCTACACTTCATTATTCTCTTAGTCGAGAGGATTATTTGGTCAATCATGTCACTGATGTAATGCCAAATCATTCTGCGTTATTAGAATCAGGCCACAAAAAACAAAAACTCAGAGCACACTCTGATTTTTACTGGAATAAACCAGTAAACGAATGGGCGCTGAGTTTTCTAGATCGATTCGACATTATGTGCGAATCTAAAGGCAAAAATTTAGCCAGTTTTGCATTACACAAACAGGCTAAAGAATTAAACCTTCTTTGATTTTACCTTACTAACTTTAATAACAGTTAATTTAGGAGCCTGGGCTTTTGCTGGGGCTTTTTCTTTGGCTGTTGTTTCCACCTTTGGAGCACGTGGTTTACGTACTTTCTTCTCAGGTGCTACTTCTACAATAGGTGCTACTTCTACAATAGGTGCAGGTGCAGTTTCAACTACTAATGGAATTGGTGTTGCTGCTGCTGGTTCTGGCACCTTATAAGGTGCTGTTTCAACAGATGTTGGTGCTACTTCTGCTGATTTTCCCACGAAGAACTCTTTGATTTTTTTAAACATGATTCATTTCCTTTAAGAATTAAATGATACTATATTTACCTCTACATAAATATCAGGTAATAAAAAGATAGTATAATGATCAATAAAGATGAAGATTTTAGTTCAGAAATCCTTGAAGAAGGCGATTATGAATTTGTAATAAGTGCTTCTGGAGAACTAAAAAGCATTCTAATTCCAGAAGAGTTGATGGATGATCCTCCTAAATCCGTAAAAAGAATTTTAAAAATATTTGGTATTTCTGATATACATTTATTGAATAACAGCACATTGCACTGAATCATGAGCGAATTTAATAAATAAGATTAGATAATTTTAATCTGGAGTAATCAATGGCTACAAGGGCACCCTTATCAGAAGTTTTAAGCACTGAAATAACACAACCAACAAATGCAACCGTTTTTATAGTTTCAGATCAAGGAACTGAGGGTAAATTATCAGTTGCTAATGCTATAACATTACTAGCAACCACCGGAGACAAAGGCGATCCTGGAATACCTGGATATTGGGGTAGTGTTGGTTATGTAGGTTCTACTGGTACTCAAGGTGTTCAAGGTATTCCCGGATTTACCGGATCAACAGGTACGCAGGGTAATATAGGCTGGACTGGTAGTCGAGGTACTACAGGAACCACAGGATTTGTAGGTAGCCAAGGTCTTCCCGGAGTAGGTTATGACGGTAGTCGAGGATTTGTAGGTAGTACAGGTTATACAGGGTCAACAGGTACAACTGGTTATACAGGTAGCGAAGGAGAACGTTTTTTCACTGCTACTAATGTTGGTGGTGGTATTGCCGGTGCTATTCCTATTCAGAAAAGTTCTAGTTCAACAGCATTTATTGCTCCAGGAAATAATGGAAATTTATTACGATATAATACTGTAACAAGTACTGCTACATGGATATCTACTTCTACGTTAACAGTAGGATATGCAACAAATAGCGATAAAGAATATATAACTTCTTTAACTTCTGCTGAAGTTACTCCTACCAAATATCTTACAATGGTTAGCGGAGTTGCTGGTTATTATGATGTTGGTGCAATTTCTGATATCTCATATCATACAAATAATAAAACATTGACATCCCCTGCGATGACAATAACAAATACCACTACGTCTTTATCTGCTTTAACAGGTGCATTAGTAGTTAAAGGTGGAGTTGGTGTTGCAGGTGATTTGCAAGTGGGCGGTACAATAACTGCCAATAAACTAGTAATACAGTTTACAACAATAACAAGTGTGTCTGTTACAACGGATGATGTAACCACCATTAATAATACAACTCAAGCAACTTCAAGTAGTACAGGTGCATTAGTAGTTGCAGGTGGAGTTGGTATTGCTAGAGATTTAAGAGTAGGCGGAACAATTTATGGTATAGTATCAGGTGGAATATCTATTGCAACAAACTTAGCCGGTGGTACTGCTGGGCAAATGCCTTATCAATCTGCACCAAGTACTACGGTATTTTTAGGGGCAGGAACATCAGGAAATCTATTAGTAAGTAATGGTGCAAGTGCAGTTGGACCAGTATTTAGAAGTACTTCAAGTATTTCTGTAGGGGCGGCTGTTAATCTTATAGGTGGAATACCATGGGCATTGCCTTACCAATCAGCGGCTAATACAACATTGTTTATAGCACCGGGTGCAGCAGATACAGTATTAACATCTAATGGAACTTCTTTATCATGGCAACCTAGTCCAACATCGGCGAGGGCAAATACCGCAACAAATATTGCAAATGGAGGACCTGGGCAATTACTTTATCAAAGTGCTCCGGGTGTAACTGCATTTGCTGCTACAGGTACTATTGGCCAAATATTATTAAGCAATGGAACTAATGCAGGTGGGCCGGTATTTACCAATACATCAAGTATTAAAGTTAATGGTTCTGTTACCTCAGATAATTTAGGTGGGGGTCTTCAAGGATATATTCCAATACAAAGTGCTGCTGGACAAACTAGATTTATTGCTACTGGTAATGTTGGACAAGTTTTACAAATGGCAACAGGAAATACTGCTACTTGGGTTGATTTATCAGCAGTAGGGGCAGGAACTTCAAATACTGCAACAAATATTGCAGGTGGGGGCCCTGGAAGAATTGTGTATCAAGTTGGATCTGGACAAACTGGATTTGCAAGTTCAGGAACACAGGGTAGTGTTCTTGTTTCCAGTGGTGGACAATATGGTACTCCTGTATTCCAAAATACATTAACCCTTACCAGTTCACTGTCATCAACTGGAACTAGTACTGGAGCATTACAAGTAGTCGGTGGCGTTGGATTCGGCGGCGATTTAAATGTTGGTGGGAATATTAACAGTCTTAAAGAAATTACAGCATACTACGGAACTCCATCAGATATTCGATTAAAAACTAATATAACACCCATTGACAACGGTTTAGCAAAGGTAATAACATTATCAGGCATTACATATAATTTAAAAACAAATGAAGCGCATAAAGAAGCAGGTATTATCGCTCAAGAATTATTAAAAGTATTACCTGAAGTAGTTATTGAAAGAGATGACGGATTCTTAACAGTTAAGTATGAAAGAATTATACCATTATTAATTGAAGCAATTAAAGATCTTTCAAATGAGATTGAAATTCTTAAAAAAAGAATGCCATAATTTTAGTTCAATAAATAATAAAAAGAATCGGAGTTAGATAGTGTCAAGTACAATTACAAATTTTAGCGGACTAATTAATATTAATTTTCCAGTATCTGGAGCAAATAATGATACACAGGGATTTAGAACTAATTTTTCACAGATCCAATCTGCCCTTGGGGTTGCGGCTAACGAAATAACAAATCTACAATTAAATTCTGCCAACCCTGCTGATTTGGTTTTAAATAATTACACCCCTGCTGAACTTTATAATTTAGGATCAGTCGATGATGGTACTATGGTGTTTTTAACCACTGGATATTATAAACCTGTATATAGTAGCACCGGAACATGGTATACTATGGGCGGTTCAAAAGTTACACTTCCATAAAATGTTTAATCCACTGTTGAATGATCTGTCCACTTTAAAAGACACAGATATAGATAACAAAATAACTGAGTTAATGCAAAAATATTTCCTTGCTTCAAAATTTGGGCAAGGCGGAGTTATGCATCAACTAGCAGTAATCCTTGAAGCCTACAAGGAAGAACAATACCGTAGGCAAGCATTGGCCAACAAAAAATTAATTCAAAATCAAAATCAAGATTTAGGCGAATTTATTAAAATAGACTCTTGACATTAACTTAACGGTTATGTTAAACTAGCACTATGAGAATTGACGATTACGGTGCTGTATTTTTATCTGCTAATGAATTATTTGATGCCATTTATACAGGTAAAATTAAATCATTTAAAAATATATATTTGGATCAAAATACTACAGATCAATTTAATATTTCTAAAGATCTAAACAGAGATAATTTTGAGTATTTAGAAAAATATATCAAACCCGATATATCGTTAAAACAATTTGATACAAATTTACAAGACGACTGGTTTATGCCGGAAAGGTATAAATCTACATCTATTAACATAGTAGAACATATTCTATCCTTATGTAAAACGGATACAGAAATCAATAGAGTACTAGATGAGTTAAAATTATTTGCTCAATACGATATGATTGAACTGCTATGTTACCTTAAATACCTAGTAGATACCTTAAGAGAAAACAAGATAGTATGGGGTGTTGGAAGAGGTAGCAGTGTGGCAAGTTATTGTTTATACTTGCTAGGTGTTCACAAAATAGACAGTATCAAGTATAATCTTGATATTAAAGAATTTTTAAAATAGGAGAATATAATGGGAAAAACATATAAATCAATGCAGGGTAGATCTGTTGATATGGAAAAACTAATGAGTCAGAATGAACTAATGCCTGCCATTGGTAATGTAAGAGTAAATGCACGAGGTGACGAATTAGGGCCCGGCGGTACAATTATTAAAAAACGTGAAGATGTAATGGCAGAATATTATGAAAATAATCCAAAGGCAATACCAGAAAAAAGCAAACCGGTAGAACCTAAAGCAGAATCCGAACCTAAAATAGTTCCAGAGACTGCACCAGTACTAACCAAAAAAGGAAAAAGTACAAATGAAAGTTAAAGGTAAAATAATTCCGATCCGTGACAATGTTTTAGTTTCGGATATGGATTTTGATATGCAGAAAACTGCTGCTGGAATCTTAATTACTAGTGATAATGGAAAAGCAGAAGGTATATATCCGCGATGGGGGAAGGTGTGGGCTGTTGGACCCGAGCAAACGGATGTCACAGTCGGTGAATGGATTTTAATAGAGCACGGTCGATGGACCAGGACTATTGAATTTGAATTAGACAACGAAAATATTGTTGAATTACGCAGAGTTGATACGAAGGCTATACTAGCATCTGCTGATGAAAAACCGCAAGATTGGATGCGTAGGGCATAGAAGTATCTTAAAAATGATATTCAATAAAGTTAAAGAACTAAAAAAAGAAGGGTTAAAAATTGGTATTACATTTTCAACCTTTGATCTTTTTCATGCTGGACATGTTGCCATGCTTTCAGAAGCCAAAAATCATTGTGATTACCTAATTGCAGCGTTACAAACAGATCCAACTATTGATCGTCCTGATACGAAAAATCCTCCTATCCAAAGCATTGTAGAACGTCAAATTCAACTAAGTACAAATCGTAATGTGGACGAAGTAGTTGTATATCAAACAGAAAAAGACCTCAACGATCTCTTGCTTATTTTGCCTGTTGATGTTAGAATATTAGGTATAGAGTATGCAGACAAGGACTTTACAGGTAAAGATATTTGTCAAAAGCGTGGAATTGAAATCATCTATAACGGACGAGATCATTCCTTTAGTAGTAGCAGCCTACGCAAGCGTGTAGCAGAAGCAGAAGGAAAAAAGAAATGAAAGAATTTACAGTCAAAGAAGATCAAGCATTTAGACTCCGTGTTAAATCTTGGAAATGTCTTACACCAAATAATCTTAATGCCGTTGAATTTATTCAAGAATGCATGAAGGATGGTGAGGTTGACTTTGCATCAACATATCAGTTTTTCATGACCGACGAAGATATGAAAACTCTAGCACAAGGACTAACAGCATGAACTGGTTACGAAAGAAAATGCACAATTTTATATTCCCGCAGGATGAGCCACAACGAGCAAATAAGTTGTCGAGAGGAAGTGACGTGGTTGCCTCCGGAGAAACACTCAGCACAGAACCTATAAGGTTAAGTATCTATCGTGCTAACGGTGGAATGATTGTTGAGACTCGTACATATGATCGTCAGAAGGATCGTAGTCAAAATCAACTACACATTGTCAGTCATGATGAAGACCTCGGACACAGTTTGGCAAAGATTATCACCATGGAGTCGCTGCGTGGATAATGTTAGATCAACAAGATATCAAAGAAAAATTAATTAATTGGATAATTAATTTTTTAGAAGTTCCTAATCAACAGTTAAACAATTGGGCTCCGTGCCCTTTTGCAAGACAGGCAAGGGTTAAAGATAATATTTCCTACAAGTTTTGTACCGTAGCAGAATTTGCAGATGTACTAAGAGAAAGTACATATATATTAGAACAAAAGGATGTAGTGGTCATTTGTTTTGATCACACTTACATAGACCCGTTAACTTTACAAAAGTGGGTAGAAGACAAAAATAAAATGTTAATACCTGCCGGTTATGTCATTCTTGAAGATCACCCCGATGCCTTAGAATTTATCAACGGTGTAAGAATGAATTTTGGACATTGCGGATTATTGTTAATGCAAAAATTAGACAAACTAAATATTGCGTCTGAACAACTACGCAATAAAGGTTATTACGATGTTTGGTCTACAGATGAATTAGATTCAGTAGTATCGTGGCGTTAAAATTTTGTAGAATAGATTTAAGTAAAACAAATTATGTCCAATTAGATAATTGGATTTATATCTCTGCGCCCAATATAGATCAACTTAACTATATCTATAAACAATATTGCAGTTATAAAAATTTTGAAAGTGTGATGCCGCTATTTGATAATCATTATCAAAATCCTATCGTAGAAATCATCGGCTATCAACATAATAACAATATTGTTGCATTCAGTTTAACAACTATATTAGATCAATTCAATTGCGAAGGTACACAATTTGCTTGGGATTATAAAAATCCAGAATTAAAATTAGGTATTGAAAGTTTAAAAAATGAATGTGCAATTTATAAATCAAGAGGGTTCAAGTATTACTATCTAGGTACAGCAGACAAATACAAAGAACAAATAGACGGTTATGAAGTGTTAGGAACATTATAATGTATTCAGTACATCAACATTGGGATCCGTTAAAAGTTTGTATAGTGGGTAAATCTTATTCCCCTGAGTTTTATTCTTTTGTTAAAAATTCAAATGTAAGACAAGTGCTGCAACAAATAGCACAAGAGACTGAAGAAGATTATCAAAAATTAGTTAATCTATTAGAAAGTTTTGGTGTAAAAGTACTAAGGCCTACACTTACAAATAATTATTTAGATTACATAGATATCACTACACAACGTATTCGGCAGCCGCCGATGACTCCTAGAGATTATAGTATCATGCTAGGAAATGATTTTTATTGGAAAGTTAATTTGTTCCAACCTCCAGAATTTGATAATGTTATTAATGATATTAAAAATGCAGGTAATAGAATTATTACTACTGGTATACCTGAGATGACTAATTTTAATTCAGCAATGACACTTAGAATAGGCAAGGATTTATATGTTGGCACGTGGCCAGGACATACGCCAGACAGAAAAGAGTATGAACGAAAACAATTTGCAGATTATCTCATCGATTATAGAATTACAACAGTAGATTCAAACGGGCATTCGGATGGGGTATTGTGTGCTGTTAAACCGGGATTACTAGTTTCCTTGAATAATATATCAAATTATAAAAAAACATTTCCAGGTTGGGAAGTAATATTCTTGCCGGGACAAAGTTGGGACAAGGTAAAATCTTTTATGGAAAGCAAAAAAAAACATGGAGGTAAATGGTGGGTTCCTGGGGAGGAACTTAATGACGACTTTACCAATTATGTGAATAAATGGTTAGACCATTGGGTTGGATTTGTTGAAGAAACTGTGTTCGATGTGAATATGTTAGTCATTGATGAGAAAAATGTAATCTGCAATAATTACAATGAGAAAGTATTTGAAGCATTTAATCGGCATGGAATTACTCCACACATTTTAAATTTTAGACATAGATATTTTTGGGACGGGGGATTGCATTGTATTACTAGCGATGTACATCGTGTTGGAGAACAAAAGGACTATTTTCCAGAAAGATCACTATTGCATAAACTTTAAAGTTATGCTATAATAATTGATACAAAGGAAACGCAATGTTAGATATACAACCGAAAGATACTAGCAAAGGACATTTCTATGTCAGCATGGTAAAGAGTTTTGTAAGAATATTTGCCGGCATTGCACTAATCAATGGAAGTTTGATCGTCGCCGGAATAAGTTTTATAGTAGCCGAACTATTAGGCATTGTTGAGGAACTAGTATGATTGACAAAAAAGCAGTAAGCAAGCGTATGGATGAACTCATGGAACCTATTGATCGTCAGATCATGATGAGTGATAGCAGAGAAGAATTGTTGATGTTGGCATGTGCTATGCAACAACGCACAACTGAAATATTTGATGCCGAACTCGGCGTAAATGGTAGAAAACGAATGTATGAGGATTATGTATGATCGAATTGTGGGTAGAGAAGTATCGTCCAAAAAAAGTCAGCGACTATGTGTTTAGAGATGACGCACAGCGTAGACAAGTTAACTCCTGGATTAAGGATGGTAGTATTCCCCATCTCTTGTTAAGTGGTGCTGCTGGTATCGGTAAGACCACATTGGCCAAGGTGCTATGTAATGAACTCAACATCGAAGAATATGATGTATTAGAAATCAATGCAAGCCGTGATAATAATGTAGATACTGTACGTGATAAGATTATCAACTTCGTACAGATGATTCCGTTTGGTCCTTTTAAGGTGGTACTATTAGATGAAGCAGACTATCTTACGCCTAACGCACAGGCAATCCTTCGAGGAGTTATGGAGACCTACAGTAACCATAGTAGGTTTATTCTTACTTGCAATTATCCGAATAGAATTATTCCTGCTTTGCATAGTCGTTGTCAGGGCTTTCACATCGAGAAAACCGATCTAACAGAATACACAGCCCGAGTGGCCACTATTCTTGTTGAGGAAAATGTAGAGTTTGATTTAGATACCTTAGATACCTATGTTAAAATAGCATATCCCGATTTACGTAAGTGTATTAATCTAATACAACAAAATGTCAGCGATAGCCGATTACAGACTCCTACAGCAGGTGAAGAAGGAGTCAGTGACTACAAGATTGAAATGGTTGAGTTATTCAAGAAAGGCAAAATTAAAGATGCAAGAAAATTGCTATGTAGCAGAGCACGACCAGAAGAGATTGGTGAAATATTCAGATGGATGTATGATAACTTAGATCTGTTTGGCAAGACCGAAGAACAAAAAGATTCAGCATTATTAATTATTAAACAAGGATTAGTTGATCACACTATTATTGCTGATCCTGAAATTAATCTGTCAGCAACATTAACCAAACTAGCACGGTTACAATGAAAAAAATAGAATTAGAATCGTTGGGTCACGATGATCTATGGAGAGAATGGCAATCTCTGCAATCAATGGAGACAGGCCTGGATAATCTTGATTTTTATGAATGGTTAAAATCTATATGGTCCGATTTACTAGGCGTTCGAATCGAACCAAAGTATGATTTTGAAAATGAACAAGATCAAGGAATGCCCTGGGCATATTGTTATTTTATGGAAAAAGAATCTGATCGTACCTGGTTTTTACTCGGTGGAAAATAAACAAACCGCACAGTCGATGCAGGTCGAATACTGTGCGGTTTATTATTCTTGTTTTAAGTTAGTTAATCGATAGCATCTTCCTTATAGATTTTTAAAACTTCTTTAACGACTGGATGCCGTTCAATATCTCGAGTTTCAAATCTTGCCATTGCAATCATTCGAGAATCACCTCCTTGTCCGAACAAACTGCAAAACTCTAGGAGACCGTTTTCACTAGGACGGTCGGCTTGGTTTAAATCTCCAGTAACTACCATTCTAGAATTATTGCCAATTCTAGTTAATAACATCTTCATCTGACTAGGGGTAGCATTTTGCATTTCATCTGCAATAATGAATGCATTTTTAAATGTTCTACCTCTCATGTATGCCAACGGACTAATCTCAATAGATCCATCCTCTAACATACCGGCTATCTCCTTAGGGTGATAGTATTCTTCAAACACATCAAATATAGGTCTTGTCCAGGGTGCCATTTTGGCGTTTAAATCCCCTGGTAAAAACCCATGTTCTTCATCCACCGAAACAGCGGGGCGGGTTACAATTATTTTACTAATAGTCCCTTCCTTGTACAATTTAATTGCCATCTGTACGGCTAACATTGTTTTACCCGTACCGGCTGGACCGATGGCTAAAATAATGTATTTCTTGGGGTTTTTTAGCAGTTCGAGATAGTTCTCTTGTGATAGGTTACGTGGAACTATGTTGACTTGCTGGCTGCGTTTTAGGTATTGCTTAATTTGAATTAAGGTTCCACCTGGTTGTTTTTGAAATCTAGGATCGCGCTGTTCGTTTGAGTCCCGTGATCTTGGTTTGGCTCTAGGCAATTTTACCTCCTTGGTGAAGATCGACCTGCACTAATATTTAAAAGTTATTTCAAAATACCCTCTCAAATGCACCAATTTTGAATCTCTATGAATTTAACTTAAACTATCAGTTAGTTATTGATAAATATTTGATAAAGAGAACAACTATGGCCCACGACATAATAGACGTTATAAAGAATCTACAAACACTTAGTGAAAATAATAGTGCGTTTAAAGTACTCAAAGACTTTGAACGTGTTATTGATGAACTAGATGTGTATGTATTTAAAAATTGGGAAGAAGGCGAACTTATTGCTGGACCCAAAGTAAATCGCTACGATGTAGAATGCAAATTTATGTGGTCACGTGATAATATGCCCGATCCCAATGGCGGGAAACGTTTGGTAGATTACGGCTGTCAAGTTGTTTATTCTAAAGAAGTGGTTATGTTACCACGTAAGATCAAGGACCCGAGTGACTTTAGACCTGGTACTAAAAAAGGTAAAATCGATGCACATCCAATTTGGACCGTAACTATTGTTATGCCTAAAAAATTAATGCAAGATGTTTATGTTGGAAAAGAAAATAAAGAAAATAATAGAATGGCAGAATTGATGAAATATAGTCAACAAGACGCACAACTTGAAAATGTAGCACAAGAAGAACCAGCGGAGGCGCCAGCAGATGCAACAGCATAAATTAAATGAAGGATTAAGATCCGGAGACCTTGAAAATTATGTGTCAGAACTATTTACAGTTGACCAATATAAAAGCAAGATGGGAGAAGATAAAGATGTAATAGTACTAGGATTTCATGTACGTGAAAAAAATCCTGCTATTGATATGATGGAATTTATTGAAAAAGGATACGATTTCATTCTCGATGCTGACATGAGTGCTGGAGAGGAAAACGATGGCCAGTATCAGGTGTTTGTCGAAATACAAAGAACTCCTGAATTAAAATCTCAATTAAAAGAATTATTAGGTGGTGTTGGTCAATTATGTAAATGTACCGAATGGAAATTTCGCTACCAAAAAGAACCAAAAAGTCGTGAGTTTAATGAAGAAAATATTACAGAAGCAATTCCAATGACCAAAGACGATTATGAACGCAAAGTTATGGAAATTAAAAATGTTGATGTTAAAGAATTCTTTGATCAAGGTATTGTAGATGTTGCGTTAGAATCTGATAATAATTTAATATTCAGTAAACCATATGCTGGTGATATTTCTGCTAAATTTATTGCTATTGGTGATTATGCAGATGTCAAACACACTGTTCCGGGTCCATTATCTTTAGACGAAAGCAGTCAAAGTCAAATGTTCTTTTTATCAAAATATATTGGTAATTACGAAATTAATAAAATTGGAAATAAATTTTTAATTAGAAACGGAAATCGTGCTGTAGTATTAGAAAAAGATAGGTGGTAATATGTGGTTGATGAATTTTCTACCAGACTGGATTTTTCATGCTATACTATTAATTGGTATATTAGGATTAATTGCTAGTTTTATATTAGGTTTTATTCCTGCTGTTCGCACTTACAAATTGCCTATACAAGTTGGAGCAATATTACTAATTGTATTTGGGGTATGGTTCGAAGGTGCAATGAGCAATCAAGCAGCATGGGAAGCCCGTGTAGCAGAAATGCAAGTTAAGGTGGCAGAGGCTGAAGCAAAAAGTCAAGAAACTAATGTTAAAATTATAACTAAAACTGTTAAACAACTTGAACTGGTTAGAACTCGTGGGGATGATATTATTAACTATGTAGACCGCGAAGTAGTTAAAGATAAAGAAGTTATCAAATTTGTAGAGAATTGTCCTATTCCACAAATTATTATTAATACACACAATGCCGCAGCATTAAATCAATCAATAGAGTCTAATAAATGAACTTAATTAAATTATTTGTCCTTGCAATTTTTATTATATTTGCATTTTTAATTACGGGCTGTAGTACAACCGTTCCTGTAACTGCTAGATTTCCAGATGCACCTATATTGATATTAGAAAAATGCCCCCAGTTAAAAACTATAGAAGGCGAATCTGTTAGCATTATTGATTTTACAAAAACTGTAACATTAAATTATACAACATATTATGAATGTGCTGTAAAAAGCGATGCGTGGATAGAATGGTACTATACACAGAAAAAAATATTTGAAGAAGTACAAGGAGATTAATATGTTAGAAACATTATTTTGGTTAGCATTAGGAGCATTTGTAGGATGGAATTTTCCACAACCACAATTTGCTAAAAACATTCAAGCAAAGGTTATAACCTTATTTCGTAAGGAGCAATAATGTCAGGATTTATTTTAACACAAGAACAACTAGCACAACTGCTTCCAAATAATCATTATCTTGATCATTGGTATCATGCGTTGGAACAAGCATTGCCTGATTACGATATTAACACTCCTAACAGAGTAGCAGCATTTCTTGCTCAGTGTGCTCATGAAAGTGGCGGATTTACTGCTATTAAAGAAAACTTAAATTATCGTGCTGCTACATTACGCAAGGTGTTTCCTAAATATTTTCCAAGTGATGAAATTGCTAATGCCTATGCCGGCAAACAAGAAATGATTGCTAATCGTGTATATGGCGGACGTATGGGCAACGGTGACGAACATAGTGGGGATGGATATCGTTATTGCGGGCGCGGACTGATCCAACTAACCGGCAAACAAAATTATCAAAATTTTGCAGATAGTATTGAAATTGCTGTGGAAGATGTTCCAGAATATTTGGCTACATTCGAAGGTGCTGTGCAAAGTGCCTGCTGGTTCTGGGAAAGTAATAACTTAAATGTACAGGCCGATGCCGGCGATATTAAAACAATGACAAGAAAAATCAATGGTGGTTACATTGGTTTAGAAGATCGTATCAAACACTACGAACACGCACTACACATAATGGGTGCATAATAAACACACTAAGGAGCGTAAGATGGCAGAATCACGAAGCGAAAGAGAAGCACACATTAAAGATAAGGCAGGTTGGGTGATCACTGTTGTAGCAGCATTGTTAGCAGTGAATACATATCTTGCCAATGGTTACAGCAGCAGCATATTAACCAATACTATCAAGGCCAACGATACATGGAATTTTTATCAGGCCAAAAGTATCAAACAAACTATTGCAGAAGCAGCACGTGATGATGCAGAAGCACGCCACGATGCTAAAAAAGTAGCGGCACTAACTGCTAAAATAGATCGATATGAAAGTGATACTGAAAAAGGTGAAGGCAAGCGAGAACTATTTGTCAAAGCCAAAGCATTAGAAGCATCTCGTGATGAGGCTAAACTGCACGGTCCATGGCTGACATTTTCAGGATCTGCATTCCAACTCAGCATTGTCCTGTTGTCTGCTGCTATACTAGCAGTCAGTATGGGCATGTTCTGGGCTAGCATTGGAGTTGGCTTTATTGGTGCTATACTAATGAGTCAAGGTATTTGGCTCTGGATGTAACTTAACTACATACTTAACTTTACCTGCTGCTTCTTTAAATAATAGTACACTATTATGGAGCAGGCTAATGTGGATTTTCAAACCGGGTATTCTAATATCTGCATTAGCGGTTGTACTCCTTACAGCCTCATCTGATCAAATATTGAAAAAAAACGAAGTATGGGTTTGCGTAAAATGGCAATGGTCAAGTAGTCCATTTGAAGGACGAGTGACCTGTGTTGAATGGACCAAGAAAGATTGTTCTGGTAGATTGTATCCGGAGATATGTAAATTAGGCGGATAATATATGATTGATCCAATTAGTATAAGTCTTGCCTTTTCAGCAGCACAATCAGCGATTAGTGGCATTAAACAAGCCATTGCTATGGGCAAGGATGTTAACAGCATTATTGGGCAAGTAGGACATTTCTTTGAGTCTGCTGATCAAGTGCATATGGCCAGTATTCAGGCCAAACACAGTTCCATGGGTAAAAGTGATGCTCAACTTGGTCGCCAGGCTCTTGAGTTTGCAATGCATAGTAATCAACTGCGTGAAGATGAAAGAGCCTTAAAAGATATGATCTATTGGCAACTTGGCAAACCTCAAATCTGGGAAGATATGATTAAGGAGCGTTCTAGATTATTAAAAGAAAAGCGTGAAGGTGAAGAAGCAATAGCAAAAGCCAAACAAGCACATAAAGAAAAAATGGGTCAGTACTTTATGATGACCATGTACCTAATTGGTGGGGCACTTGTTATTGGATCATTTATTATGATGGGGATTCAATTTTACAGTATGGCAGAAGAACAAAAAGCGTTTGAGGCTGCTCAAGCAAAAGTCTTAAAAATCCGTCGTGAACAACAATGGGCTAGAGAACTAGAACAAAAGAAACAACTAGAATCTGCTAGCAAAAACGGTGGTTAATACCTATTTCTATCATTTGACCAATCTTTGAACATTACCCAAAATATCATAACTAACGGAACACACCCTAATAAAAATAATAGATCGTTGAAAGTAATGATTATATTAAAATACATCAATTATTTATTGGGTTATTTTGATAAATATCAGTACACTTAACGGAGCATAGCATGGCAGACGAAACCGCAGAAAAAATCAGCGCAAGCGAAAAGAAAAAAGAAGATTGGATGAACAGTAAATGGCGTCCAATGATGGGTTGGATGTATATGCTAATCTGTACCATGGACATGGTAATATTTCCAGTACTTTGGAGTTTGTTACAAAGTCTTAGTCACGGTGCAGTTAATTCACAATGGCAACCGTTAACACTACAGGGAGCAGGATTGTTCCATATTGCTATGGGTGCTGTACTTGGTATTGCTGCACATGGTCGTACACAAGAAAAATTAAACGGTGCTAACAATGGCGGATTGGGCGGTGCAGGGTTAGGAACAACATATGTTCCACCGGGAGCACAAAATACAGTTAATGTAGGAGGTATGAATAATGGCGGATTCAATACACAACCAGGAGGCTCAACAGGATTCGGTGCTCCAGCAGCAGGAGGCTTTGGAAACTCCGGCGGTTTTGGTTCACCAGCACCAGCAGGATTTGGCGCACCAGCACCGGGAGGCTTTGGTGGCAATTCAGGATTTGGAGCGTCAGCGGGTGGCTCTCCAGCAGTCGTAACCGGATTTGGAGGCAAACCTGCTCCAATGCCAGCACCACAACCAATGTTATAAGGAAACATAAAATGAAGAAATTATCAGCAGTATTATATCTAGTAGGAATTTATTCAGTATGCTTAATGGCTACTACGAACATAGCCTATGCAGGTGGCGAAATGAAAGAAGTATGCCACGATAAATTAGACAAGGCCGGCAAGCCTGTAATGAAGGACGGTAAAGCGGTCCAAGCGTGTAAAAAAATCAAGGTTCATAAGAAACTTGAGGGAACTGATGTTCCGGTTAAGAAATAAAAACTCTTGACACAACTTAAAAGGTATAGTATAATCTACTATACCTTTTTCTATTATGGACCATTACACAACTTTAGGCGTAGATCGAAACGCAAGCCCCGACGATATCAAACGGGCATATCGTAAATTGGCCAGTCAGCATCATCCAGATAAAGGTGGCGACAAGGCTAAATTCCAAGATATTCAGGTTGCTTATGATACATTGAGCGACCCGGATAAACGATCCCAATACGATAATCCAATGCCCCAAGGCTTCCGACAGCACGGAGGAGTGCCGCCCGGCTTTGAAGACGTATTTGCTCAGATGTTTGGAGGCAATAGTCCATTTGGTGATATGTTTGGTGGACGTAGGCCACAACCTGTTAGGAACAGAACCTTAAATTTACAAACACAAATATTGTTAGAAGAAGCATTTCACGGTAAAGATCTATTAGCAACAATTCAATTGCCGTCGGGTAGAGAACAAGTTCTACAGGTAAAAATTCCTCCAGGAGTTAGTGATGGTACTACATTGCGACTAGCAAGTATGGGTGATGATAGCATAGGAAATATGCCAAGAGGGGATATACATTTAGGAGTTCACATACTACCTCATAATATATATCAACGACAAGGCGATGACCTTGTTAGAAATTTATCTATTAACTGTCTAGATGCAATAGTAGGTAAAACTTTACAGTTTGATACTATAGATAATAAAACATTAGAAATTGAAATTGCGCCTGGTACACAACACGGGCAAACACTTGCCGTACAAGGATACGGAATGCCTAACATGTCTAATTTTTATATGAGAGGAAGATTGCTATTAAATATTAATATCACTGTACCAACTAATTTAACAGATGAACACAAATTACTTATAAAACAAATATTATGTTAAAACTTGTAAAATTTCCAGACCCCATACTTAGGCAACGTATGCCTGATTTTGACTTCACTAATCCTGTAATAGATCCAGTAGAACTTGAAAAAGATATGATTAACATTATGCTAGCCGCTGACGGTATTGGTCTTGCTGCTAATCAAGTTGGAATCAATACTCGTATGTTTGTTATGGGGCATAGAGATAATCCAGAAGCCGCACAAGCATTTTTTAATCCTAAAATTATAGAAAATACAACAGAAAGTATTAATCTAGAGGAAGGATGTTTGAGTTTTCCTGGAATTTATGTTAAAATTAAACGTCCTACAGCAATTAAAGCACGTTGGCAGAATAGTCAAGGTGAAGTTGAAGAAGGAGAATTTGATGGATATAACTGTAAGTGTTTCTTACACGAATACGATCATTTAGAGGGAATTACATTCCAAGATAGAGTCAGCAGCCTTAAATGGGCTATGGCAGTTAAAAAAACTAAAGTAAAGAGAAAATACAAATAATGCTACAACCAAATAAAGATCTAGAAGAAATTTTTGAATCAGCAGTAAGATTCGCTAATGAACATAATCATGAATTCATTACATTAGAACATTTTCTTTATAGTATGGTTAAAAATGAACCGTTTGCTAAATTATTAACTAATTTTGGTACAGATGTTCCAACACTCATTGGTGATCTTGAAAAATATATCACAGATGAACTAGGCGGTATTGTTAATACAAGTGTTGATAGACCTAAAAAAACACAGGCTGTTGAAAGAATACTTAATCGTGCATTTTCACAAACACTATTTGCCGGTAGACAAATAATCGAGCCAGTTGATTGCTTTATTAGTATGTTTGCAGAAAAAAAGAGTTATGCAAACTACTTTATTCGCAAAGCAAATATTGATAAAGACAAATTTATAAATTACATACAAAAAGAATATTCAAAAGAAGAAGAAGTTGAAGAAGGTACTACCACTAATGTTAATCCTCAGATTGAGCGTATGCTTAATCAATTCTGTATTAATTTAAGTGCTCGTGCAAAATCTAAAAAGATTGATCCTGTTATTGGTCGTGAAAAAGAAATTGAAGAACTACAACTAGTATTGGCACGTAGAAATAAAGCCAATGTTATGTTAATTGGTGACCCAGGTGTTGGTAAAACTGCTATTGCAGAAGGATTAGCACGTAAAATTTACGAAGGTAATGTTCCTAAGTTTATTCAAGATAATACTGTTTATAGTTTAGATATTAGTGCATTACTGGCAGGGAGCAAATATCGTGGAGACTTTGAAGAACGCTTAAAGATGGTTATAGGTGCTCTTGAAAAGAAAAAGAATTGTATCCTGTTCATTGACGAAGCACATATGATGAATGGTGCTGGTGCTAATAGTGGTGGTAGTAATGATATGGCTAATATGCTTAAACCTGCATTGAGTAAAGGTACAATTAAAGTTGTTGCCAGTACTACATGGGAAGAATATCGCAAACACTTTGAAAAAGATCGTGCATTGATGCGCCGGTTCCAACGTGTTACTGTCGATGAACCGGATGAATCTACTACCATTAAAATCCTTAAAGGTCTGCGTAAGTATTACGAAAAACATCACGGTGTTAAGATCACTAATCAAGCACTAACTGATGCAGTAACATATTCAGTTAAGTATATGACTGATAAAAAATTACCTGATAAAGCAATTGATCTTATTGATTGTGCTAGTGCTCGTTTTAAAGTTAAAGACGAAGAGAATGGAGTTGTTGATCATGATGAAATATTGTTTGAAGTAGCAAAGATTGCCAATCTACCATTAGAGCAAATTAACTCAAAAGAAGGTTCAAGTCTTGCAGGACTTGAAAAAGGCATGAGAAATAAAGTATTTGGACAAGAGAAAGCCATTGAAACATTGTTAGATAAAATCTTTATTGCACAAGCAGGCCTTAAAGCGTTTAATAAACCAGTAGGTAGTTTCTTATTTGTTGGCCCAACAGGTGTTGGTAAGACTGAAGTTGCAAAACAACTTGCATCAAATATGGGAATCAAAATGATTCGCTTTGATATGAGTGAATTTCAAGAGAAACATAGTGTAGCCAAGTTTATTGGTGCACCTCCCGGATATGTAGGGTTTGAAGATAATGCTGGACAATTGATTACCGGTCTTCAAGAACATCCCAATTGTGTATTATTGTTAGATGAAGTAGAAAAAGCGCATCCGGATGTACTTACAGTTCTATTACAATTGATGGATAATGGTTTTATCACTGGCAGCAATGGTAAGAAAGCGGATGGTCGCAATTCTATTATCATTATGACCAGTAATTTAGGTGCTGCTGATGCTGAAAAGAATGGCGTTGGATTTGGTAGTTTAGAGCGTGACGGTGATCCCAAGGATGCTGTTAATAAGTTCTTTGCACCTGAATTCCGTAATCGGTTAGATGGCATCATTAAGTTTGGTAAGTTAGATCAAACAAGTATGATTAAAGTTGTTAAGAAGTTTATTGATGACCTAAATGCATTGGTTAAAGATAAAAACATACATGTAAAACCTAATGCTGAGGCTGTTGAGTATTTAATTAAGAAGGGGTTTGATAGTAAAATGGGTGCTCGTCCATTACAACGTACCATTGATGACATGATTAAAAAGCCACTTAGCAAAGAAATACTATTTGGTAAGTTAACTAATGGCGGAGTTGTTGAAGTATCTGTTGAAGATGGTAAACTTAAACTTAATATTATCGAAGTATTACCCGTAGTTAAGGTAGAAAAAAATGCAGATACAGAAACTGAACTCCAGTAAGTTATTCTATAACAAATGGCCCTACAAAATAGAATGTTATATTAGTGGGGCCAGTAGATTAAAGTGGCTAGGAGTAGAAACAACCAAAGATTTTTGTCTTAACAACCCAACTCCTACACTATGGAGTTGGCAAAGCAATGATAAATTAAGTTTAAAAGATAAGGCTGCTTTGTTGGAATTTACTACTGGCATGGAACCATTTATAGAACTTAAAGATCAATTACAAATTAGAGTTGAAGGTAGACGTTATAATATCTTTTGTAAAGATCGTATATTGTTAGAAAGTATTTACAATACAGTTGCACCTTGGGTACAACGAGTATCCGGCCCTACTACTGATGAAGAACTCAATTATATGCTAGATAATGGGCATAGAAAGATTCTACGTGATGTATTACCTAAAAATATGTATCAATACAGAGTTTATTTTAAAGAATCTTGGAAAATAGAAGATAGAACTAAGTTTTTAGCATGGGCTATTAAGAATCCCAATATTGTTGATGTAAGTAAAAGTTCTAAAGACTGGTTAGAAGATAATAAAAGATGGGTATACAACCCATTTATATATGTTAAAAACGCACATACATTAACTATGGTAGGTTTGTACTCAGGCGGAAATGTTAAACGAATTGAAGAATTCATACTACGGGAGAACTTAGTAACAGCATAAATACTTTATTATGCCAGCATTAAGTCAACACCTAATATTTAAAATTCCAAACGATAACGGTACATACGATTCAGTACAGGTTCAATATCCAAATAACGGGTATGGGGCACAATTATACAACAGTGATCGCATCAAAGGTGATGGATATTTTGGTAATAGTGACGGATTACACACCGTATTCTGGAGCGTATCAGAATTTATAGGTGCTATTGAGATTCAAGGAACACTTGCATCAGAGCCTACAGAATCAGATTGGGCTACAATTACACTCACATCGCCTACTAACAAATATATTGTAGATACTTCCGGGGCGGCTACTATTGCCGGTGTTAATAGTACTCGATATACACAACAAACTACCATTTCAAAATCTTACAATTTTACTGGAAATTTTGTATGGATTAGAGGACGTATTAGTGAATTCACACAAGGTGTGATGAATGGTATAAGTATAAACAGATAACGGAATCACTATGGCACAACAAAGCATAAACGTAGGGTCGGGAGAATATTCAGGTGATGGGGAGAGCCTACGTTCAGCATTTACAAAAACAAATGCAAACTTTGACGAAGTTTATACAAGTATTGATGCCATTAATGAAAACATCACTGACATTCTTAGTACTTCTACTACAAGTCAATTAGTTAATGGTGATAAACATGTGGTGCTTGGAGAAGATGGTAAATTAACTACTCCAAGAAATCTACAAGTTAATGGCGGTAGGGTATTTTTACACCCATACGGTAATTCGTATATTGAGTCAGTTGATTATGGAATTACTACTTCCACTAGTGCATTAAATATTTTTGCTGGTCCTGATCAAAACATTAAACTACGAGCAGGATTTGGCCTAGAAGCGTTTTGGACCTTTAACCAAAATGGTAACTTAACATTGCCAGTAGGCGGGCAAATAATTAACTTAGATATAGATGGTGGAGATTCTTCGGTATAACAAAAGAATAAATTATGAAACTTACAGAATTTTTTAACAAACCTATGGAGATCAGCAAGCGTGGTCAAGATACCGACGACAACAAACGTGCTGACGAACTCTTTTGGTATATTATCGATCACGATAAACTACACAAAGATTATTTCCATCCTATTGCTAATAAACTTAAAAAGTTAAAAGAATGCACACCCGAGCAAGTATTAGAAATGTACATGCCCATGGTAATCAAAGGTTGTAAAGAATACCATCACGATAACGAATTAAAAGGCAAGTTAGGCAAAGAATTTCCTCGAGAAATGAGAGATGATATGTGCCATAGACTACACGATCACTATCGTGCAGATATCGAAAAAGACAAATATAAGTTAGGATAATGCCGTGATATTAAATGAACTATTTAGAAATCCTAAACTAGCATTGTCCGAGGGTGGTAATTTAGAATTGCCTAATCCCAACGATCTCACTACTCCCTATCAAGCAGACGAAATAGATCTCAAAGTTCATAACCGTTCATACATGGTTGGACTATTGGATAAGTTATTACATGATGTAAATGCTGCTTTCTATGGTCAATACAAAAAGCCAATATGGAATCCAGCATTACTGCAATCAAAAGAATTTTTAGGTGGCAGTAGTTTGCATTTTTTTAATACCGCAGGTATTAGTGATAAAGAATTTACCAAATATAAACCCAAAGTGGGCGACATTGATACACAATGTAACAAAGAACTTGAACCAGAACTTAGAGAATTTTTAACCTCTTACAATCATAAACAAATAGGCGATACAACATTACTAGGATTTAGTCAAGGTAGTGAGCAACTCAATGCATTGTTTCAATTCCAAGATCCTCCAATTAAAATTCAAATAGATTTTGAATTTGGTCGTTATGCTCCAGAAACAGATACACCAGACGAGTGGTACCGTTTTAGTCATAGTTCAGAATGGAATGATATTCAGGCAGGAGTTAAAGGTGTATTTCACAAATATCTATATCGTGCATTAACTTCTGCACATGGTAGTATTAAACACCAAGTTGATGTAAAGAAAACAAAAACCAATATTAAACCAAATGTTGATGATAACGATTTATCATTTGCAGTGGCCAGCGGACAAGGTGGTGGGTTGAGTCAAAAGTACGAACCATATATACATACTGATCCTACTACTGGTGAGAAAATGACTCATCAGGATAATGTTCCTTATAAGAGATTAATTCCATCTGCTGAAAGAACTTATATACAAAGTTTAGATAAACAATTCTATCATTTCTTTGGTGCAAATCCCGAAGGCAATGATAAAGAATTGCAAAAGAGTTTTTTAGGCACCCTTGAATTAATTAACAAATACATTCCTGATCAAACATCAAAAGAAAAAGTGTTTATGGCATTTTTAACTTTATGTTTTGAACCCGGTGGGCAAATGATTACTAAAGGCGATCCACAAAGAGATCAAGAAGTTAAATTTGCTGCAATAGATAACTTTGTTAAAATTTGTAAAGTAAATAATCTAAGAAAAACTGCTGTAGATATGGGCAAGGCCTACATTAAAGATTTTGAAGAAGTAGAAGCATTTAAGAAAGCCAATCCGGGTGAAAGGCAACCACGTGCTGCAATGAAAAAACAAGGATTGAGAGAAGAGACACAGGTCAAAGCACAACTACGTAAAGGTATGCCACACTTGCACGATCTTAAGCCTGCTGACTTGTTAGATTTATTAGACGAAATTCACGACGGAAACGGCAATTTTAAACTACAAAACATCCCGTTAAACGTCAAAGTAGATGGATTTGGTGGCAGATTCGGCAAGAATTCTGAGGGTAAGCCTTTCATGGGCACCAGTAGAACAGAACCAAGATATGAGCCGGGTTTTGTAGCATATCATCAAAAGAAAGGCACCACCGATCCAGAAATTTTAGGTCGTGCTCAATTGTTTGATGATCTATTTGAGGAAATGATGAAGGCTGTTAAATTAGTCGATAGCAAGTTAGGACCCGGATTCCTTGTCAATAAACAAGTAACCTGTGAAGTATTGTATCTACCATTTGCTACAGAAACTCCAGAAGGCAAATTAAAGTTTGTAGGTATCCACTACGACAAATTGCCAGCAGGTGTTAAACTTGCACTGGTTCCATTTCACATTACAGATGCTACTACAGGTGATACATTGCCCAATGGAAATAAAATTGTAAAAGAATTAGTCAGTGCAGGCGGATCTGGTAGTGTCATGTTTATTGACAATAGCCTCACACAGAACGAAGCATTGGATGTTACAGCATTAGTTCCACCTGTTGAGAACATTGATGAACTAAAAGCCATGTTAGCCAGCAACAAGTTAGAAGCCCGACGTCAAGTTAAGGCAGCATTAGAACCCGTAGCAACAGCATTGGAAAAAGCAATCATTAACGATCCTAACATTATTGGCAAAGATTTGTTAGGTCAAGATTACGAAGGCATTGTTATCAACAGCCGACTGGGGCCTATTAAAGTTACCAGTCAAGAACAGCGTGATGTTATCACTGCTAAGAATGCTGCTAAAGTAAATGCTAGAACAGAACGTCCAAGAGGAGAAGCCAAGACTGCGGTAGTTGCTGTTGGTAGTTTTGCAGGCCATATCGGCCATCAAGAATTATTCAAACTAACAATAGACAAAGCAAAAAGCCTAGGCGGCGATCCATATTTGTTTATGGGTAACAGGGTAGGTGTAA
>Ga0214919_10002893_pt1 | contig 26525 bp, 35 predicted proteins | sample LL1503_MetaG_FD_177994 | JGI IMG/M metagenome (GOLD analysis project Ga0214919, IMG submission 177994) | Freshwater microbial communities from Lake Lanier, Atlanta, Georgia, United States - LL-1503 | ecosystem: Environmental > Aquatic > Freshwater > Lake | place: USA: Georgia | collected...
GTTGATGTTTTGTTTATACCATTCATAAGTATTTTTTAATCCTTCATCTAAACTTATTTGTGATTTCCATCCCAACTTATTAATCTTACTGACATTCAATACTTTACGCATAGTGCCGTTCGGCTTCGACTCATTCCATACAATAGGACCATTATATCCGATGACATCACAAATCTTTTCTGTCAACTCACGAATTGTTATATCTATTCCTGTTCCCACATTTATGATATCAGCACTATCATAATTCATCATACAAAAATGACATGCATCTGCCAAATCATCAACATGAAGAAATTCGCGCATAGGAGTTCCATCACCCCAACATTCTACATATGATTTATCATTTATCTTTGCATCATGTATCTTACTTATAAGTGCTGGTAAAACATGTGAAGTTTTCAGATTGAAATTGTCATTAATTCCATATAAATTTGTCGGCATTAATGAGATAGTCTTAAAGTTATACTGATCACGATAAGATTGGCATAACTTTATACCAGCAATCTTTGCTATTGCATATGCATCATTTGTCTCTTCAAGTGGACCTGTCATCAATGATTCTTCACTAATAGGAACTTTAGCATCTTTAGGATATATACATGATGATCCTAGAAATAATACTTTTCTTACATCATATCGGTGTGATATATCAATAAGATTTGTCTGTATCATAAGGTTTTGATAAAGAAAATCACCTTTATATGTAGAGTTGGCTAGAATGCCGCCAACTTTAGCAGCAGCAATAAACACATATTCAGGGCCAGCATTTCTATAAAATAGATCAACACTTCGTCTGTGTGATAGATCATACTTTCCTCTATCAGCGGTTAGAATATTTTTATATCCTTTATTTTCCAGACATCTTACAATAGCAGAACCTACTAGCCCTGTATGCCCAGCAACAAATATTCGCGAATCACTTTTCATTTTCGCACATGTCCTTTACTAGATTTTTAAATGAGATTCGAGGTTCCCAACCAAGGACTTCTTTCGCTTTGGTGGCATTACCTAATAGTGTATCTACTTCTGTAGGCCGAAAGTATCTAGAATCAATTCTAAAGATGATTCTGTCATTATCCATACCAAGTTCATTTAATCCTTCACCATACCACTTAATATTCATACCAAAATACGGTGCTGCCTCTGAGATGAAATCTTTTACAGAATATTGTTCTCCTGTTGCAATAACAAAATCATCTGGTTTATTCTGTTGGAGCATTAGCCACATCGCACGAACAAAATCTTTAGCATGCCCCCAATCTCTTTTAGCATTTACATTACCTAGATAGATGATATTACCCTCAAGGCCATGATCTCTGATCTTACGCAGCCCATTAGTAATCTTCTTTGTTACGAATGTATCTCCTCGCCTTGGGCTTTCATGATTGAATAGTATACCAGTGCAAGCATACATGTTATATGCCTCACGATAGTTCTTTGTAATCCAATATCCATATAGTTTGGCTACACCGTATGGGCTCCTTGGATAGAATGGAGTAGTTTCGGATTGTGGAATTTCTTGCACTTTACCAAACATTTCTGATGTTGATGCTTGATATAACCGAGTATTTCTTTCCATACCAAGAATTCTAATTGCTTCGAGTAGTCTTAGTGATCCCAGACCATCGACTTGCCCAGTATATTCAGGTGTCTCAAAAGATACTTTTACATGACTCTGGGCTCCCAGATTATATATTTCATCGGGCTGAACCTTTTTAATAATATTAATTAGATTACTTGAATCTGTCAAGTCGCCATAATGTAAATGTATATCATTATAGATATGATCTATTCTTCCTGTATTGAACGAAGAACTTCTTCGGATAATACCATGAACTTCATAATTCTTTTCAAGAAGAAGTTCGGCTAGGTAGCTTCCGTCCTGACCTGTAATGCCAGTAATTAAAGCAATCCTTTTTGACATTATATAAAATCTCCTAAATTATCAACGTCTCTTTGTATATTGATAGCTTCGGCTGATGGATATGGATTAGAATTGCTATAATCGTTTATGATTATTCTCTTAGAATGATGTATTTCCATGAGCAGATCACATTTACTAAATCCTAAGTTATCTAGCATATTCCGCGTTATATCATAATACTTCTTTTTTCTTGCTGTCACGAAAACGATCTTAAACCCTCTGGCCTGTTTATCGACTAATACACTATGATTTTTATGCAGCAATTCATAATCAGTATGATAACTATTTTTACCATACTGTCCCTTATTTTTAATCAGCACACCATCAATATCACATAATATTGTTGGCTTATTGTTATATTCGCGCCATGCATCAAGAGTTCCTACATTGAAATAATTATCAACATTAGTATTAATAAAGACTTCTCCACTCATAATCATATAATCTATTATATCAGAAAGAAAGATTTCTTTTTTATTTGTTGATAGTTTTTGACATGCGATCTTATATAACTCAGGATTAGAAAACTGATATCCGCCAACACAGAAATTATCAGATACGATTCGCTTTTCTATGAGACTAGAGATTATTCCCTGGTCATTAGATATGACATAACCAAGTTGTGATACATTCTTAAGTGTTGGATAGTCTGATAACTTGGCCGTATATGCAGCATTGCCTTCTGCGAATCTGAAATCAAAATAACTATCACAATCTTTTACTAGAAATTTTTCTGTGATATTAGCCTCCTCGATAGCACGAAGCACAGTTTCAGCCGGACCATTTGTGGGTTCATCCAGAATAATAATATTGACCTTTGCATCTCCAAAGCATTCTTCTAATATACGCTTAGATTCAAATTTCACATCATGCTCTCTGAGTATAACAATGTGTATTGTATTTCCATATTGGAGACTATTGAGTGACCTTTCAATCATCAATTGCCCATTATAGTTTGTAAGAAGATATTTTGGACGTAGATCAGGAAAACGAGTTGATCTACCCGCACATGGCATTATTATATCCATAAAGACTCCACATTATTAATAATAAAAGACTGATCATGTTTAGTTCGACAATAAGGAAATACTCTTAGTAGCATAATTATAGTGAATATATTATATTTCGCACAGTCATAATTATATGATATGGCATCATGTATTATTTTCATCTTAGCATCGAGATTAACTTTTGTATTTCGATTGAACCATCCGCATATCAAATCCTGATTCAACTTAGCAATATCAAAAACATAAGAATCATATTCGGATGTTAGTGGATCGATCATATAGAAAGAATCTTCATTCTCTCTATATATAATATTATCAAGTGTGAAGTCACCATGATATATACTTTGTGGTACCTCTTTGGGCAATCTATCCAATAATGATTCTAATGTAAATGAAAAATATTGAAAATCTATCTGAGATAACTTATCCTGATATATTTCCGTATAATCTTTTATAGTGCTATCGGCCGAAAACTTATTGAGTGTATCGATTATAAATTCTATTAGTTTATCTGGCTTATTATACATCAAATAACTACAAACGTCAAGCCCTTTAATATATTCCATATCGATACAGTTATATGACGAATCGATTATCTCGGGCATTTTAACTATTGTAGAAAGGGCTTGCATTCTTTCTAAATTTCTATCAACATCAAACATCTTCCGAACAAAATAATCTTCTCCGTTCGACATCAACATAATTCTGGAATTCGAATGGCCATTCAAATCTTTTATTAATTTTTCCATAATTCCATATCATCTCTGATAAGAGAATGTTTGCCGCCATTGTAAGGACCAGCAGAAAAAGGATTATTCATATCCACATAACATAGATTTTCACCAATAAGATTATTATTTCTTAATGTAGCTTTGAGCATTTCTTCACCATTCATTTGATATCCAGCATTATAATAATCTTCCATCATATGATATGTTGACATGTATTTGTTCATTACTGATGAACTGCCAAAAGCAAACTGATCGTTACCAAAATCTCTAGTGATAACCATACGGCAGTTAGGAATATAAATTTTAGTCTTATCCATTTTACCGAACGGTATAACACCATTAATAGCATAATCAAATCGCGTCTTGATTACCCAGTCATATTGATTATTTACTATTTCATTTTTGATCTTGAGCAGACATGATTGAAATAAAGAATAATACGCATATACCATATTACTTGGTGGGAATTTTTCAGGATCAGGAGTATTTGTATATTTACTATCTAATTTTGTCTTATCAAAGATGCTTAATTCATCTGTGATAAAATCAACTGGCTTATATAAATCGATCACATCTTTGATATCATATACTCTATTTTTCCAAGTATGAATAAAGATATCAGTATCATAATGATCTAATACATTTTTCTTTAAATATTCATATCCCTTTGCATATGATCTTGGTTGCCCTGAAATGCAGACAGCAATTTTCATTTGTTGATAACTCCACGATATACATTATTATCAAACCATGTATTGAATCTATTTAAATCTAAAACTTTATTGTTTGGATTCAGTATAGGTTGACTCAGCATTTCGTTATAATTATCATCATTAGTATCAAGAGAAATAATATGTTCTAGCATATCCGCATCTGTTTCATAATTATGTCTTGATATGAAAGCCTTTGAATTGAAGTCCATCTCGACGGTTGGGCTGCCCCAATAGATAGGAATAGTATTCATATACAATGCATGAAATAGTTTTTCTGTAACATATCCTGGATGAGATCCATTCTCATAGCAAAGATTGAACTTATGTGAACGCATAAACTCAAATTTAGTTTTTTGTGCGTTAATACCATCCCGAGGTAAAACATAACCTGTATTATTGAATAGTGGACCACCACTATCAATCATCTTATACTTTGATATGAAATGAAACGCATCATTTCTTTCAGCACAAGATCCATTGGCCACAATGAAACTACAGAATGAAGTTTTATCACTCGCTGTGCCGGTTCTTAGAACATCTCTTATATCAGGCAAATCAATCTTATTGATATGTACCCAGTTATCAAGTACATACAAAGGCATTCTATAATGCCTAGGCATATCCAAATGATCGAATGTAATAGCAAAATGACAATTATAATTTTGTGGTCTGCGATTCTCGCCAGTGAAGAATATCTTTACATTATGCTTTGCGTTGAATAATCGATTCTTTACTCCAAAAGTCTCATCACAAAATATGAGATAGTCTGGATTATCATCATCACGGATAATATCATATTTCTTTGATAATGTATCAATGAAGAAATCATCAAGAGTTCCAAAATAATCAGTGAAGCCTAATCTCAATATTGGCTTAGATTGCATATACTGTATCCCTATGGCTAACATCACATTTACGATAATCATAGTGGAACAGAAAGTCTTCTATTGAAGAATTAGTATCTTCAACTATGATTGTGGGTCTGAATGTTTCAATAGTGTTCATAGCACCCAATAATATTTTATATTCATAGCCTTCAGTATCTAACTGGATCAAATCACATTCGGGCAACATCATATCATCGATACGAAATGTGGGGACTATTGAACCTTTTGTGCTTCTGACTGTGTTCATTCCACGATTTCTTTCATGATTTCTGACAACAGAAACCATCTCATGCTTATCCCCTAATGCTCCTTGTATTTTTATAACATTGTCTATCGGGCAGTTCATGACTAGGCAATGAAAGTTCATTGGATCTGGTTCAAATGTGTATACGATACTAAACAACTGTGAGAGTAGTCTAGGAAAAATACCGCAATAACCACCTGCTTGAACTACAACATTAAATTTCTTTGTGTGTCTAAGATATACTTCTTTATCAGAATTCTTCCAACCGTCGATGATGTCTGTAAATGCACCATCATCCTTTATCTTATACCAATCCTTAACTCCATCGACTTCATATTCAATATTTTCTATCATGGCTTGATCCAGAACCAGACAAAGTTTTTAGAATTATTCAGAGGTGTTCTGATCCGATTAGTTTCTCTATATCGCTTGATAGCATCGACAACAAATTTTACCTGAATATCGTGCCCAAAGATATAACCATTCTTTTTAATCTTAGGATAATACAGTTCAATATCATTGTGTATGGAATCTTCTGTTTGATCTCCATCAACCAATACAAAGTCGAGAGATTCATTTGCTAATTGATCAGTTGCATCAACAGACTTCTTCTTGATAAGTTCAAATCTTTCACCAAAGGGACTCATATTTTGATGAAGTGTCTTTTCATAGCTATTCATATCTTCTTGTGTCCGAACAACATCAATAGCAGTATATGTTATATAAGGATCGATACCATATAGTTTCTTTATGTTTGGGCATGATTCTAATAATACATGACTAGTCTCACCCTTCAGCACACCAATCTCTGCTCCAATCACATCACCTCTCATCCGATTGATATATGAAATCATTCCATATGCTGGAAGAAATGTAAGTGGCCATAGTCCGATCTGTTTCTGCTGTTCAATATTGAAAAATTCTGGATTATCAGTTATCATATAATGCCTCGATCTTTTTCTTTAATTCTGGAATTCTATCATATTGATGGACGATAGCGAAAGGTTTATTATTTGGATCAGTAACAACACCATCTTCGTGAATTGTAGGCTGTTCATCCTGATATGCGAGTTTATATAGAACTAACTGTGTAGGATCATTACTTACGATCTGTCCGATATCACCATGGCCCGCTAAAATAGCCTGTTCTGTTGTACCAAGTTGAATTGCCCATCCACGAGGATATCCTGAAAAATTAGTCGTCTTATGTATAATCTTATCATCACAATATGGATACTGATTGATAAGAAAATTGAATACTGCTTGATCAACGATAGGAATAGGCCGATTGACACTCATTTGGAATATCATCAGCAACAAATCTTTTATATAAGAAAAGTCACCACCAATAGTTCCGACATTATATATAAGGTTCTCTTTCAGTATATTATGAAAATATGGACCGAATGTTTCTAATAAATTCTTATTGCCCCATGGTTCATCCTTATACTTCAATCCCTCGGATGAACAAACAATTTTTCTATTACTAAGATTGTTTTCTAACCAATCAGAAGGATTTGTTTGGAATATAACATCGCGGGTATCTGTAGTGATCACATATCGATAATCTCTTGGATTGAGTTCACATAGAGTATTCCACATATAGAAAAATCTTTCGGTGTGTGGTGCACCATTACTCTGAGCCTTGAAACCACCATTCTTTTCTTTATCGCCATATAGAGCAAGTTTGACACCGCGTTGAGTCAATTTATCTATAGTTTCTTTAGAAATATTAGTAGCTACAAGAACAACATCTCCTGTAAATCCAGACTTGGCAATCGAGTTGACCCAATACTTTAATTGGTCCCAAGAGTAATTAGATGCTCCGCCGATGATGATGTCTTTTGCCAAGGATATTCTCCATTATAATGTTGTTTCACTGATTCGTTGCCTTTGATAAAAAAATCAAGACTACCATACTTCTTTTCCATATTGTCATCAAGTCTATAATTCATCGTATGAAGACCTGATGTATCATAATTTGTATTACCCATTACTTTACTAATGATATGATAAAATCTTCTATCACCGCCCCAACCAGAGTGCCAATGATTACATACTTTAGTCAGAAATGAAGTTTTGAATATATATGATGAGGTGTCGATAAGAAATTCTTGATCTAATTCTTTCTTTGATAGAGACCAATGGATTGGCCATTTGCCAAGACTTTCACAGTTGTCTTCAATGATAAATTCACCATTCTTTCCATGGATGTTTCGGAGAGAATACGCCCAATCTAGATTCTTATCTTCTATTGTTGCGACCAAAGTTTTGATATGATCTCTTTCATACCAGTTATCTTCATCGAGAAAAGCAATATAATCCGAATTAATAAGATGAGGATATCCAGCATAGATACGATGCCCATAGAATCCATCACCGCCTGTGTTTTCAGGAGCAATTGTTACTTGGAGATGTGTATTATATTCTGAAATATTAAGGGCAGTTACTTTATTCAAATATTCTGGGCCATCGACAACTACAAGATGCTTAATGTTCTTATATGTTTGGGTATTCACACTTTCAATTGCTTGAGTTAAATATTCTTGCCCGATTGTAGGCGTAATAACTGTTACAGACTTTTCTATGTTCAACTTCATTACTTCACCGTAGCGCAGATAACATCACCAGGAATATGACCGTCCAGATAATGAATATTATAATCTGGATTGATTTCTTTAAGGAGACGAATAGCATCTTCTTCTTTGACAAAAGACCATTCTTCAGATCCGAAGAGTCGCTTATCATCGATGAAAATAGTATTGTCTTTTCTACCATGTTTAAGTATGATATTAAGTTCATCTATTACAGGTGAACCACCAGACTTGCCGCCAAGAAACTCACCAGAAGCATGTGCGTCGAGCCAGAGAGTCACGGGTTCATCAGGTAAAATCTTAAAGATTTCTTCCAGGCAATCGATTGAATCGCCTTGCCAGATTCTAACTTTAGTATTATCTTGGAAAATAATAGACGCATCACTATAAAGACTTTCATCCAATTCAATAGAATGGATATTATCGAAGCCAGCATCAACAGCTAATTTAACAGTATCACCTAAATATGTGCCAGTCTCAATAAAGACTTTGCCGTTACCATATTTTGATAGATATTCGAGATTTAGATGTGATGCTGGCTTCGATTCATCAATGATATTCAACTTAAACATAATCAATCTCCATTATATAAAAACTTCAATAATATATAGTATACTTTACAAACACTTTCCAGCAGCAATTCTATGAATATCACCACGGCTAAGTCCCATATCTCTTAGTTCTATGTCGGACATACTATTCAGTTCAGCAACTTCTTTATTGAATTCGTTATATGCGATTACAGAATCGATTAGTGCTTTTAGAAACTTCATTTTAATTCTCCAAAAATAGGGTTAAAAACAAATAAAAAAGATGGTGGCATATTGTGTAAGCCACCATCTTGTGACTTCACATGCAGTTAAATGCCGCCGGTTGTTTTTTCTGTTAGAAACTCTTTAGTGGATGTAGTTTCTTCTCCGTTGATATTAATCTTCTTAGCCTTCTTCTCTTCAGGAATAAAGCGTTCAAGCCAAATCTTAAGCATACCATTGATAAGATCAGCATTCTTGATCTCGACAGAATCAGCAAGAGAGAACTTGCGAGTGAATGCACGATCCGCAATACCCTTGAAGATATAATCTGTATCAGGAGCATCTGCTGTTATCTGGCCCTTGACTGTTAGTGTTCCCTCTAATAGTTCCAATTCAAGGTCTTGCTTGCCGAAACCTGCAACAGCGATTTCAATAGTATATTTGTTATCGCCGACCTTCTTGATATTATAAGGCGGATAAGTTGGAATCTTTGGGATTGTTTCTGAGAATTCGCCCAGTTTCTTGAATAAAGAATCAAAACCAACAGTTGACTTTGATAGACCAGGGAAATCAAAAGGATTAAAGTGTGGGATTGAATTGATAGACATATACATATTCTCCTATAATTAGCGAGGGTTACAATAATGTTCTTCCTTAGTAGGCAAGAACATGTTGGGTACGCAATACTTGATCCCAACAGATATATTTATATCACATTTTTATCAAGTTGTCAAGTGTTTTTTATCCACCAGCAAAAACAGTTTCTGATCCCTGTGCTACCGCTGTACAATCTGTTAAGCTATCTAGTGCGCGTCCGGCACCTAAACTATTGACAAACACAGTAACACTTCCGAGAGTTATAGGAGCAGCATGCATAGGACATGGAGCTCCAAATTTGAGATGTACGGTGTTTGGATCTGTCTGACGACTCCATGCTCTACTATTTACCATAACATCTTCTGAACCCATTGCTCTTTCCATTGCTGTACAGTGAGGAGAATCCAAATCTCCAAATCTTGTTGCGGCGGCCATGTTTTATTCTTTCTAAAATGTAGGAGGTGTAAAATTAGCAAAAAAACTAGTAATGAATAGATATCCAACAGTATAACTTCTTGTGATATTCCTATCAATAGATAATGATGTATTACCACCGCCACTAAAGTTAATATTTAAAGTATATGTTACTATAATGCTACTAGCAGGATCTTGATTGACTTCATACAAATATGTATTAGCAGGAACATTACTAAATCCATTTACTGTTATAGTATCGCTCAAATAATTGTTTGCTAAAAAATATCGATATTTAGCAATGTCATTAAATCCATTTCTATATTGACCACTAAATGATACGGCACCGGCACTATTTGACGAACCTATTATCACATTACCATCAGGTAAACTAGAAGTTACTGTTACACTAGCAACATTAGCACTAGTATTCTGTGTAGTGACATTACCCATACCATCATCAGTTGTCGTTGATATCATAATATTAACACTATCTGAGAAGTTTGAATATAATTCTCTTGATGTTAATATAGCTGGGTCGAGATAATATGACACTTATCTTGTCTCTCTAGGCCGAAGGGCTAATAATTTCTCAGTCCATTTTTCTATTTCTTCATGATCAGCATCAGTGTGAGGTTCTGATGGAATTTCAGGAGCAAACTTAATTAAATTATCAAATGTAGATGGAATATCTTCATACTTGTCGAATGTATGAAGCACACCATCTTTCAATATAACAAACTCATGAGCCATTATTATTTTTCCTATTTTCTCTATACTTCATATATAAAGTTTCTTTCTCTACAGGATTCAAATCAATTCTCGGAGCTTTTTGGACAAGATGTGTTTTAGATTCAAGAAACATATCTTCACTTGCATTCATATTAATATTCTTAGCATTAAAATTTAGATCACCTTTACAATCAAAATCCAGATTGTTATGTCCCTTGATAGTCACATTGTTGTTAGTGTCGATATGAATCGTAACGCCACCTTCGACTTCGATGATTGCTGGCCTATCACTTATCTTTAAATAATCAGTTCTAATTCTCTGTAACATTTTTTACTCCTGTCGATCCCATTCCGCCCTTCCGATCTGTCTTAATTTTCGGCTGAATAAGTGTCTCTTCGATAGTATACTTATCTGATTTTATGAGTTCGCCTTGACAAATTCTATCACCATTATTAATCGTGATGACATTATCAGACATATTATACATAAGAACAAATAATTCTTCAACATAATCAGAATCAATAATGCCTTGTGCATTAGCAAGAACTAATCCCTGCTTGAGTGATAATCCGGATCGAGGATGAAGTCTTACCGAGTATCCTATAGGAATATCGAGTATAAGCCCAGTAGGAACCATGATTCTATCTCCCGATACAATCGTAATAGTTCCTTTAGATAAGGATCTTTCAAAGGAAGCATTTTGTTTATTGAATCCCTTATATGTCACTTTACCTTCAGCATAAAAAGAAATATCAAAACAAGCAGATTGTTCTGTTGCGAACTTGGGTAATTGAATATTAGGATGTGTCTTATAAATTTTCAATGTAGTCATAATAAATCTCCGTATATAATGTAGTTAATACTCTTTTTTAGAACCTATCGAATACTTAGTGACAAGGGTCCACTCACTCTTTTCTTTATAAGGCAACACTTTGATTTGACTCAGAGAAGCAACAGGATCGGCACTCTTTGCTGGATCAACCAGATCAACTAATTGCCACTCATCAAGAAGATTTGCGATAGTATTTCGTCTTGCTTTATCATCAAGAGAAAAATCAGACTTTTTACCATCCAGTAAAAACAATTCTTTAAAATGAATGATATAATATTTGCCCTGCTTATGTAGAATGTGACATGATTGATATAATGTATTATCTTTCTTAGATGCAATACCGATGCGAGAAAGAGTTTCTTTCACTTTCAAAAAATTATCAGGTTCTGGTAGAGTTACCTCGATTAATTCGGTTAGGTTTATCATTCAATCCACCTTTATTTATTCTTTTTTTTATAACATCAATCTGATCAGGGGATAAAACCACCAAAGCACTCTTAGCCTTTTCTTCAGAATACTTATAATACTCTTTAATTGCAGTTACTGCTTCAATAGTAGACCTCTTTTGCCATCCGCGGAAAGGTCTTTTATATCTCCTTACAGTATTTAGTAGATAGTGATATTGAAGAAGTGGATCGATATTAGGCACTTTATTCATCTCATTAGCAAATGGTACACAATCCATATGGTATGATAGCGCCCTATTTACAAGAAATGATTTATATTCCTTCTCGTTTTCCTCAGTTACAACAGATTTCTTCGTCAGGAGTATAGATGGAACAATGTCTTTAAAAGTATCGGCCATAATTCAGTTCCATTTACTTGAGGAGTATTTCTGAAGCATTGTAGCATAATCATTCGACATTGTAAATAGTTCTTTCATATCTGACTGATCAATAGGAATCGCGATCATATTCCGACCGTCTCCAGTTGTATATGAATAGTATTGCATTTTCTTAGGATCAATCTCATATATCTTACCATCACTATGGTGAGAAGTTTTATGATTAGGAACAGATACGAAAATAAGTCTTTCGACTGCTAAGCACTTTTTGAGTTGATTGGGTTTGAAAGTAAATGCATTCTTATATACATATGGCACTTGAGTCTTGACTTCTGTTGTCAGGCCATCAACCACCATATCTTTTTTTGAATCATAAGGATCGATTGATACTTCAATCTTATATCCCTTAGCAGAGCAAAAATTGGCAAATATAGTTTCGCCAATCTTGCCCATTCGGGTCTTCCGATCATCTTCAACGGTATTATTGTTCATTGTCTCACTTTCGTATTATATTTGCTTCTGAGTATGTATGCAATATATTCATCGATAATTGGAATAATAGATTCATCGATTTTACGGTCGTCTATGAGATCAGGCAACATATCCAAAGAAACTTTCTTCACATATAGATTATGCGGATTGATATTATCTTTTCTGGCTTTTGTTGCACCAGAATGTCCCTCATCAGGATGAGATATATCCAACAACTCTTTCACAAATCGTTTCACTCTATATTCAATAGAAGTTCCAGAATAACCAACATATAAACAATTATTCGATGCTGGTTCACCATCAAAGATTGCATAATATCCACCAACAACAAAATTATTTTCCTGGTCGTGTCCAAACATGCGATCTAATATAGAATCATTTTTGTGAAAAGAAATCTGTAAACATATTTCACCCAACTCTCTTTCTTTTCTATTCATAAAATCAATCACTATCTTAAATGAACATTGATTGACTCCTAATGATACAATACGCAAAGCATATTTTTGCACTTCATCTACTTCTACATTATCACCATATAAATTTTTATTCGTCTTATACAATCTCACAATCCACCATAATTTCGGTTAAACATGCGACTAGGTTAATTTCTTGATCGGCTACGAAAGCTGATTGATACTGATACTTTGCAAGAATTACAACGGCCTGTGGAATACTATCTGGTTTAAAATATTCATATAGGCTGTCATAAATCTTTCTATAGATTCGTGCTGGCTCAATGTCTGAGTTTGTAACAACCCACTTCCGCATCTCTAAAAAGTCTTTTTGTTTAAGATGCTTTGCCAGATCACCTATCTTCCGTATATCGGAAATTTGAGCGACAATACCAGCATCAATAGCACCAGAACTAGCATACTGTTGGAGTTCATTAAGAGTCCTACGATAGTCTGGAAAATACTTTTGGATAATCTTAACAAGTGCGGAAGAATCATATGGTATACTCTCCTGTTTTAAAATAGTTCCTAGTCGCTTACAGAATAGCGATGCCATCTCTGGCTTCTCTGCTTTCTGTAGAGTGAAATCAATGACAGAACATCGAGAATGAATAGCTTCAATTAATCTAGACTTGAAGTTACATGTGAGGATAAAGGTACAATTTGCTGAAAACTCTTCTATAGCACCACGCAAAGCTGCTTGCGCTTCTGGTGTAATATAATCAGCCTCATCAAGAATGATGACCTTATGCCCACCAGTCAGAGAAATAGTAGATGCATAGCCTTTGATTTTTGTTCTCAGTGTATCAATTCCTCTTTCTTCAGAAGAATTGATAAACAAATAGTTCAGTCCAATCTCTTCACACATAGCTAACGCAGCAGTGGTTTTACCCACTCCCGCGGTACCCGTTAGCATAAGATTCGGAATAGTTTTAGCATCGACATAACCCTGAAAGATTTTCTTGATCCGATCAGGAAGAATGCAATCAGATACACTCTGAGGTCGAAACTTTTCTGTCCAAAGAAATTCATCCATTTGAATCTTTACCACTCACAATAGTATCATAGAATTCCTCGAAGGTGTTATTTTCTTCCACCTCTTCATTATAATTGGCCTTATAATAGGCCTTTGCCATTCTCTTGATTAGCTTCTTATCAACACCCAGAGCATCATTGATGTTGTTAACCGCTTCCTTTTGTAGGTCGCGTTCAGCCGACATTCGTGTCATAGAATCATTTAGTTCCATGATTACACCCTTGATCTTCTTCTTATCTTCAGCAGATAAAGAATTGATGCTTACAAATACAGGTTGATTATGCCCAATACCAATTGCCATTTACTTACTCTCCAATGCGATAAAGTATTTCAGTTTGCGATTCTTGCTTGTGAACTTTGCGAATCCAGCAAGTGTGACATCAATATTATAATCATCAGGAATAACCTTGATGTTTTCTACCTTGAATGTCGCAATGAAATCGCTACCATTATAATCACCAAGTGATAGGCTTGTCCGAAGACTATTTGAAGTATCGTTCTTTATATCATGACAATTTGCATTAAGCTTGCCATTCTTTCCAATAATAGAAAGATTTGGGAAGTTATTCATCATAGCAAGCTTGAGAAGCTTATCTAGAAGCTTGCTTGTCAATGAAAACTCAACATCGATCTTCTTCATAACTAATTCTTTATCGGGAGGAGAAACGATCAGATTTGGCGAACAAGAATAATAAACAAGTTCTACTTCACCATCATTCATCTTCACACTAGTTTCAGTAAATGAAAGGTCAGGAGAATTCATTGTTGTGATATTACCAAGGAATATATTCAAATCATAGATACCAAATTCATTCGGAATCTCATCATCAAACTCCGCTTCGACAAGCACAGCCTTATCAGGAGACATACTCCGCTGAATCTTACCGCGCCGTAATACTAAACTTTGATTGATTGAGTGAAAGTTCTTCATAGTAATCATCATATTATCAGATAGCTTCATCATATAATCTCCTTTGTGGATTGCTCTCAAATATTATAATAGCACAGAAAACTAAAAACGTCAAGTGTTTTCTTTGTCATGAACATGAAGTTGGATGATTGCATAATGGATCACTTTAAGTAAATCCTTTCGCCAATCTTCACTGTCACCTTTCATTCCATATCTCTGAGCATACTTAAGGACATTTCCTATACAGAAACCAGTGCCATGCCCACCATCAATGATAAACTCAGTGGCCTGATATTTCTTTTTGGAATAATGCCCATCATATGTAGAGTCTATATAGCTCTTGATTTCATCCAAGAGATGGTCTTCATTGTATTTGTATTCTATTGTCATAATATACTTTCAGGGCGTTTGATCTAGGCTCTTCTGTAGTTCAGATACTCGGTGTTCAAGTGTACTGATTGTTGTGTATAGATGCCCAGTATCATGAGGTTCAATCCGCGATCTCAATACTTCAATTTATTCTTCTAGAACATGGATATAATATGCATGATTCGTCATTTCATCACTCTCCTATAATTTAAGTTTTGTTTTTCACTAATGTTAGAACATTACTCTTTGTATTACTCGAAGATTCAGGCTCTTCTACCCATTTGATATAATCTTCCAGTTCTTGTTCTGTATCAAATATTATAAATGTATTAGTATCATTGTCAAGAAGATTACCAATAAAATAAATGCATTTATATGGTTTATCACATCCTGTTTTATGTACAAGATAAAATCCAGGATCTAAAGCTTCAAGTATTTTTCCATAAGTATAATATCCTTCTTCCATATTATTAAGAAAAAAGTACTTAGAGCATAATGGATTATCGAGCATGATTTATCCTTTGTCTTTGTTTTTAGTAAACCAGTCGTGCTATAAGTTACCTGTCATCGCGGCAATCTGTTGCATATTACCAGAAAATGCATATGTTCCAATGTGCTGAGTCTTCATCCATGGGCATAACCAGATTTGCCCACCAATTACTCTCCAGTATTGGCAGAACATATAATCTTCTGATAGATATCGATGAGAATCAGGATCAATGACAGTATCGAAATATGCATGGATATATCTTGAGCCGTCAAAGTTAGCTTGCCCGACATGATCTGGCTTATAGTTTAGATGTGGATATTCTTCTTTGAACTTATCAAACACTTGCCGCTTAATCATCATATAACCTGTGCCGATTTCCATAACTTCAAGTGGTTCAGTAACCTTGAATTGTTTTGTTCCTGGAACTGGATTAAACACATAATCACCAACAAGCCCATCAAGATCACCAGGATCAAACTTATCATTATCATGATTCTTTTTAGCAGCAGCAAAAATATTTTTCCAATTAATAGACTTCTTTGGATATGGTCCGCCAATAACATCCTTGTCAAGAGCGATAAGCGCTAGAATATCATTCGGATCGTATGAAATATCCGAATCGATAAACAAAAGATGTGTGAAGCCAGACCGAAGAAATTCGTCTACTAAATAGTTACGAGCGCGAGTGATCAAAGATTCATTAAACAAAAAGGAAAATCTAATTTCAATACCATGTTTCTGGCAAATGCCCTGTAAATCAAGAGCAGCTTTTGTGTACATTCCGTGGCAGTTTCCTCCATACATCGGAGTGCAAACAAATAACTTACACTTTCTTAGGTCTTCAACTTTAATACTCAGTTCCATATTGGAGTGCTCCTCATTATGAATGTCAAAAAATATATTCTAGATCAGTGTTTCACCAAAAAAGGTAGTCTTAATAATCGGTCATGTCTCTTATCGTGGTGGGCCAACAGAGGTGACATTAATATATATAACACAATCATAGACGATACAAAATTCTTACCAATTGATTGCCTTTACTCTGAAAGACTTTATTCTATTACACATGATATACCAAATAGACCTACTTGTCAAGTCTGTAAGGTTGCTTTCGTAAAATTCAATTCATATAAAGAAGGATATTATCGATATTGTTCCACATTCTGCTCAACACAATCTATGGATAGAAACGATAAAATATCTAAAAGTCGTCAAAGCATAGACAAAAAAAAGATGGTTGAAAAGATGGTAGCCACTAACATGAGTCGCTATGGAGTAAAATTTACTACACAGGACGTATCGATACAGAAAAAAACACGAAAAACAAAACTCGAAAGATATGGAAATGAAACATATAACAATCTAGATAAAGCAAAGGAAACAAATCTGGCTAAATATGGAACTGAATATACATGTCTAGCCGAATCTGTGATGGCCAAGTCAAAAGATACTATAATGAATCGAACTCCTCAACTATTTGATCCCGACTGGCTAATACACAATAATAAAACGAAAACCCTGAGCGAAATGTCATCCGAATTGGGTGTTACATATAGAACTGTCTGGTTAGCATTTGATAGGTTAGGATTAGAACCTATATTCTATAGACCAAAATATAATAGAATCGAGATGGATATTTACAATTTCATAACAAAGGAACTGGAATATACAGATGATGTTAGAAAAAATGACAGGACAATCATAGGTCCAAAAGAACTTGATATATATATTCCTGATAAGAATCTGAGTATCGAGTTGAACGGCATCTATTGGCACTCATATGATAGCAGGCCCACTTCTGTAGAGAAAAATCGGCATCTGCATAAAAGAAACTTGTGTATAGAAAAGAACATAAAACTACTCCAGATATGGGACACTGAATGGATAGAAAAGAATCATATCATAAAGGATATTATTCGCAGATCATTGGGTCTATCTAAAAGAGTCATATATGCTAGAAATACTTTTGTTCGACATGTCACATCCGAAGCATCAAATAAGTTTCTGCTCGACAATCATATTCAGTCTGGAAAAAATGCACGATATCGATATGGGCTTTACACAAAAGAAGATGAACTTGTATCCATAATGACTTTTTCCCGACCAAGATTCGACACTAATACCGATTATGAAATGATCCGATTCTGTTCCAAAAGTAATATTCATATAATAGGCGGTATCAAAAAACTGTATGCAGCATTTATCAAAGAGATTCAGCCAAATTCTGTAATATCATATTCGGATCGCCGGTTCTTTGCTGGTGAATCTTATATGAAACTGGGATTTGAGAAATCCACTCGATCAGATACAACGATAGATTATTTCTGGGTGAAGAACAATCGAATTATAAATCGTCTGAATACACAAAAACACAAATTATCGGCACTATTAGGAAACACAAACTTTGATGTGTTGTTGTCTGAAGACGAAAATCTATTCAAGAATGGATATAGAAAATTATATGGTTGTGGTCATGACACTTGGATATACAGAAAAAAAGGGGAGCAATGAAGCTCCCCTTTCTTGTCGCACATTAGAAAATATTACGCCGCGATGCGGTACAACATCTTCCGCACACCATTTACAATGCGAACATTGCTATAGATGGTATGACCTTCAACATTACGAAGATCGGAAATGCGCTTATGCACAGTTTCCTTCGTGACATTAGCTAGCTGGGCCAGCTTCGCTACACTAATACCCGAACCAGTGTTATACTGGCGAAGATACTTTGCAACACGAGAAAGCTCTGTGGACTGCTTCTTATTCGTATCAAAGCGATAATAAAGCTTCCGCTTTCCCTTTACAGTACGATAGTTGCTGTAAATATTATGACCCTCAATAGTGCGAAGATCAGAAACACGCTTTGCGACCGATTCGACAGGCATGCCAGTCAAATAAGCCAGCTTAACAGCCGAGATACCCTTGCCGGTATTATTACGGCGAAGATACTTGGCAACACGAGTAAGTTGAGACATTCAGTTTTTCTCCTAGATTAGCCGCTGTATGATTGACGATACAAGAAGATGACCAGCGGCTTAATTCATCATCTTCAAGTATTATAGCATGGTTTTTAGACCATGTCAATAGGGTTTTACGACTGGACACTCATTCCGTCGGGAGAGGGCATAATAGCGGATGTCGGCATGCCGTCACCGCGGAAGAGTCCTCTCATCCGGCACTTCTACAGGAATAGGTGCAATAGTTTCATCAAGTTTCTTATAAAGATCCATGAAAGCAGTCTTAGTATCAACATCAAATCGATTGAGGCAAAGCTGGATTGCTTTTTCACGATTCTGCTTGAAGATAGAATATGCTTCACAGATATGGACAAGGCGCCGTGTCGAAATAATTTCGGAGATAGCGCCCTCAAAGAAAGACTTTCGGACAACATCAGCCCATGACACAAGTTTTTCTGCAAATTCCGTATCTTCAATATTGAAAGATGCAAGGACATTTGTCAGAATCTTTTGCTCAACAGACAGTGCAGGATATTCTTGCTCAAGTGTAATACTGAACCGTTCAAGGAAAGCCTCATTCATAACATTAGTTCCGATGAAGCGACCATCATCAGAACCCTTGCCCTTAGTGTTAGCAGTAGCAACTACTGTAAAACCTGGCATCGGAGTAATGACTTTATTAATTTTCTTGAGATAGATCGGTTTGCCTTCAAGGATCGGCTGTAAGCACATAAGCTTATTCGAGCCTAGATCGACTTCATCAAGGAGAAGAACAGCGCCGCGTTCCATTGCGACAACGACCGGGCCATTCTGCCACACAGTCTTGCCATCAAGAAGTCGGAAACCACCGATCAAATCATCTTCATCCGTTTCGATTGTGATATTGACACGGACACACTCGCGGGACTCTTGACTACAGACTTGCTCGACCATCATAGTCTTTCCGTTGCCGGACAAGCCCGTGATATACATCGGATAGAATCGACCCGACTTGATAATAGTCCGAACATCAGCAAAATGCCCGAAAGGAACATAACCCTTTGCTTTGTCAGGAACAAGATTGACGGCTGAAGGAATATTCAGATTGATAGCAGCAATTGCCATTTCAGCTGAATTGATTGCTGCGGTCGGCACTGTTGGCATAACAGGAGCCAACACACTCTTTACACTCTTTTCATTCTTAATCTTAGGACGACCAGAGGCGAGAACATTCACAAGAGAATACATGCCGCGCCCAGCACGAAGATTGGGATCAAGAGTAAGCCAATTCGGATACGGAGTCTTTTTCTTAGCGCAAACATTTAGGATCTGCTGGCGATCAATTGTCGCTATATCTCCAAGGACTGACTTTACAGCATCAAGGAATACATTGCGGTCAACAAGCTTAGGCATTTATTTCTCTCTTTCGTTCTTGATTATGTGTATATTCTAGCATGAATAGCCGAATATGTCAATCATTATTATCGCATAGCTGGTATGCTGGATTGCATACCGTGTCGCTACTTACAGTTGTGTTCCGTATCATTTGCTATTTCCAGCAATTTTCTTCATGAACCGATTGATAAGAATTCGATTGACTGATTTCCTTTCAGAGAATTTCTGGAACTCTTTGGCAATCTTGCTCCGTGTCATGCTTGAATTGACATTCAATTCCGCATCACTATCATCCCGCTTTGTGGTATTGATTACATAATATTCATCATAACCTTCATTAGGAACATTTACAAACCTATCATTCTTCCATGATGAAGAAATATCTTCTTCATACTTTGCGTTTTGTAAATCAGGAAAGAATCTGTTTTTCATCATTTTATACTTGAGAGGGCAAAGAAAGAATCCCACAAGATTAGATTTGGTCCGCTCTTTCAGCATATCAAGCAAGGTTGTAGTGACGGCCCGATAAGTATCGTATATGCCGGAATTGCCTTGTCCCGAAAGCACATATTCTTTTTTAGTCTTAGTATCTTGGATAATAATCTTTGATCCTTTACGATAACTTTCACTCGCTACCTGACTTGAGTACCGAATAGGATCAGAGTCGCCGTCAGTAAGGAATACTGTATTGACAATCTGAACTTTATTCTTTACACGGAAATCATTAACAATTTTATCCGCAACATATATAGTCTGATTAAGCGGAGTCGATGACATCGGATCGAGCGCACTATATCCCAAAGTCATACTCCAAAGATACTTATAAGCACTATTCAGTTCTACGGTATTCATCCGTGATGAAAGAATATTCCGTAACTTGAAATTATCGAACACATCATGATTACCAGATTTAGGTGTGAAACACTGCCCAGTTACTGATACATTATGTGTCGAAGCACGGAACAAATACACTTCGAAAGGTATCTGAACCCGCTTACAAAACATAGTAAGGCTCATAAGTTGCTTGATTGTATACCGCAAATTAGCAGTCATTGATCCTGACCAATCAAGGAAAATAACAAACCCGTGATTTTTACCCTGGGGGACAACAGAAAGCTTGCGGAAGATATCTTCATTATACTTATAAGAGTGAAGTTTATTCGTATCGATTGTTCCAGTCTTTGCAATTGAAATGCGCGAATATATATCAGCAGATTTTCGCATCTCGAATTCTTTTGCCATATATGACACAGCTGGATTTTCATCCGACATAATCTTTTTGATCATATCAGCGATATTTATCTGAGAACTTAATTCTTTTTTGCTGAACTCGATAGCATGTTGGGCCAATACTTTTTTATAATCATCAATGATGTTTTCATAATTAGGAGTGGGCAGATCGATATAAATATAATTCACATCACTATTAGAAAGAATCGTTGATTGATTTTCTTCCCAAGCATTATCAGTTTCAGAGTTAGGAACGAATTCATCATCTTTTTCATCAGCATCTGGATCAAATAAATTTGTTGTGTCTTCGCCAGACTCTTCACCATCATCATCTTCCAATGACATCTCTTCGGTATCAGTTTCTTCTTCCGAAGCTTCGCTATCAGCATCTTCTTCATAGAAGTCATCTTCGGCTTCCGTTGTGCCCTCATCACTATCATTAGATGAAGAATCTTTTTCTGATTCTTTTTGTTTTTCACCCTGAGCCTTTGCCCAAGCATAAATTTCTTCGGTCAAATCAATGACTTGTTGGAATGTTTCAGTTTCTCCAACGCGATTTACAAAAACACGCTCTTCAGGAGAAAATGAAATATTAGAATGAATTGAACCACCTTTATAGTAGATATTGAGTCGATCAATAAAGGACAATGTATTGACATCTTTCTTTGAAGTGCCAAAGAAATCTCGGCCAATCAGTTCTTTATATCCGATAAGATAATTGCGGCGCGAACCAGGATAACGGCGTTTCTGCCGCTTATCAATTCGAGCATCCTCAATAACATTCATAAAACTCTTGATAGCAGATGAATATTTCTTGCTATCATCACCATGAAGCTTCTTGGCAATATTCTTGATAGTATCAAGCCAGGCTTCACAAGGAGTATCAAGAGCATGACCAACTTCATGGACGATAAGCATGTCCCGGAGATCATCACTAATTCCTTTCCAGATGGGCAGAACAAGGACTCGGTTCTTAACATCGAATGAAGCAGTCTTGGCAGAAGGCGACTGCCGTATATCAATATTTTCCGTAGCAAGCAACTTGGCTAGCTGGGATTTCGTTTCAGGTTCTTTGGTCATAAGCATATATTCTTGTCCCGTCTTTATCTTGATTATGACTATATCATATCAGATTGGTGGGCATCCACAAGAGATATTATTGCATACCTGCTATGCAGGAACGCATAGCTTATTGAAATTATTTGATAATTTCCTTCATTTTTTCATCAGTAATTCCGCGTCCATAGGAATATGATTAATCATATTCCGGAATATGATTTTGCCATTCTGATTTTATCTTGGGAAAAGGTGACTATAGCTCCTGTGTCTAGTGCCACAGTCCACCAGTAATCATCAACACCAGTTTCAATTAAAATAGCATATCCTCGTCCTAAAGGAGTTTCGACCGATATAGCTTCATTAAGTTGTATTGTGTTCATTTGTATTTCAACCTTTATAATTATTAACTAATTTCATACCATAATTATTGACTTTAGGAAACTTGCTTATATCGATGCCGGGTTTGAACCGAAGAGCAGTGGCCTTGAAAGAATCATAATTGACATAATGGTGCCAACGATCATATTTCCATACCATTCGTGCAACATCAGGATGCATATCAACAAGCATTTGAGATTTATTGATAGTGCCGACAGGATTCAATGTGCCATCTCGCCATTTTTCTTTTTCTAGATTACCTTCTTTATGATAAAATTCTTCTGTATTTCCACCCTTAACTGTTTGTGTCGCTGCTTTACCTTGAAGAAAAGCATTGAATTGAATCGTGCAATCACCGTCTTTTAACACTCGGAGACAAATATCCGTATCTTCATTATATCTACCGCGCCAACGATGCTTACATTTATTATCAATCAGAAGTGTAGAATATATTCGTGTATTAGTTACGAATGGTGGATATGATTGATTGGGTGCAATGAAGAATCTATATTGAAATCCAGAGATAGGCACATTTTCGTATCTATCAATGAAATCTTCCGCAGCTTTGAATATCACACCAGATTCAACACGAATGCGTAGATTTTGATGAAGCCGATAAAAGTCTGAGATATTATCATCTAGCACCCAATGTTTTTCAGCGCCGATAGATATTGCATGATCCCAGCACCAATTTCGCGCACGGCCAGGTCCATCACCATGATTACTAAATGGTGCAATTAGCAATGTTACATAATCACGGATATTGAAATTATCTAATGCTGCTTCATAATTGTTTTCATCTTGAGGTTCAATAGTAATATAATGAGGCACCTTCATCCTTGAGAGTGATCTTGAAGTGATCATCGTTTCATGACGACCTTTCGAAATGATATAAACCGGACTTTTTGGATTTGTCATTCTTCAATCCATCTCTTTAGAGAATTAGCATCTCTGTCTAAATGTGGATACCATAAACTTTTTGTTTTATCTGCGATTCGTTGTTCATTATCAATCTTATTATAATACATTTCAGAAAACTTATCAAAGTCTTCTTTATTTCTGAAGTGAATATATATTGTCTTGTATGTTGGATTATTCTCTTGTTCGAATTCAGGCATTCCTACCCAATGATTCTTTTTTACATTCATATTAAGAATGTCTTCTTCAATGGGAAGACCATGAGACTTAATTGTCTCTTTCTTTCCTACATAGTTATCATAACTACTAGTTTCTTTCACTTCCGAAATCTTATCTGCCATAATTATCTCCGCTATATTGTAATGCTACATTATATACTATATCGATCTTAATGTCAATCCTCTAAATTATCAAACTACTAAAATTCTTTACCTTTTCGAATCGATACACTTTCTGGAACTTATCCAGCATCTGGTCAGTTTTATGTGAAATCACAAATACATTCGAATCACCGGTCATCGCCCACATAATTTTCATTAGTTCGTCTGTTCCGTTAAAATCGAGTGAACCGTCGAACACTTCATCAAGAACCAGAAGATTACAGTTCACACTATTCCTCATTTTAGCAATAGCTCTCCATGTCAGTAGAAGTGCTAAATCTATCCGCGTTTTTTCTCCCTCAGAGAAATTATGATATGAAAATTCATCTCTATATCTAGATTTGATCGTTTCTTCAAATTGCTCATTGATATTGAAGTTAACAAAGAATCCCATTTGAGCTAGATATTTGTTGATTAGTTTATTGATTACAGGAAGATATTGCTTGATAATCTTAGTCTTGATACCACCATCTTTTAATAGGTTGATAGAAGTTTCGATCAATATTCTATCATTCAATAATGCTTCTTTCTCAATCTTATATTTCTCCAATTCGTCCACAACCACAATCAATTCTTTTTTATTATTAATAAGTGTATTATCCGAATGCTTAATTCTATTGATATCATCTTCAATATTATTGTTTGTCGATACGATTGCTGACAGTTTCGTTTTATTAGATGTAATATCATTTTTGATATTATTGATTTTACTAATGGTTTTTTCTATTGTGGTAATATGATCGACACATTTATCAATCTCGGTACCAAGCTTAGTTAGCCCATCCTTGAATTCATCAACCTTTGTTATCGTCTCAATAATAATCTTATCTTTGAAAGATTTGACGATTGGTTGCCGACAAGTGGGGCAATCATCATTATCGCAATAGAATGATATTTCTTTCTGAGCCCGATTTAGATTATTCTCTATCTTTGAATGAAGCGATATCAACTTACTATGCTTGGCCTTTTGTATAGATTGATCTTCGATATTAGATAGTAATGCATCCCTTTGTGTTTCAAGGGATGTGATTTCTACCAGTATATCCTTATATTGATTTTCATTTTGAATAAAAGATTCTCTCAGTTCAGATTCTCTTAATTCATTATTCTGCTCTAGGCTTGTGATATTCTTTTCAATAAAAGATTTCTTATCTAGTTTACCAATATTCGTAATGCGATTTTGATCAATGTTTTCTTTATTGATCTGGAGCTTTTGTTTAGCAACTATATTCATCACAGAGAAAATTTGAATATCCAACAAGTCTTCAATAACCACCCTTCGCTCATTAGGAGTCAATTGCATGAACGGTGTGAATGATGCTGAACCAAGAATAACAATTTGTGTAAATGATTTCAAAGTCATTTTGAGAATGACCTTTTCCAGATAGTCTTGATAATCTTTGGATGCAGAATCTTGATTGATCATGATATTATCACAATAAATCTCAAAGATATTAGGCTTTATGCCACGAACAATTTCATAGTTCTTATTGTTTGTAGAGAATGTGATTCGGACTTCACAACCTTTTTCATTGACTGAATTAACAAGACTGCCTTTGTTTATCTTTCGGAACGGTTTACCAAATAAAGCGAATGTTAATGCGTCCAAAATAGTTGATTTACCAGCTCCATTTTCTCCGACAATCAATGCATTTTGATGTGCATCAAGTTGAATTTCGGTAAAAATGTTGCCAGTTGAAAGGAGGTTTCTCCATTTGATAGTTTGAAATTTTATCAATCTACTGTTTCCAATGCTATAGCTTCATTATAAATGTCTAACATATATGTCTTCATAATAGCAGAATCAACAGGTAATGTCAAGCCATCAATATACTTTTTTAGTATCGTTGGAGTATCCTCAGACTCATCCACTTCATCATTAGGATCATTTTCGGTAAATGTAGAAATGTCCTCTACAATAGAAATATCTAGAGGAGATGCTTTATAGATTTTATCAAGGAGCATATCAAACGCATAAGGATTTGTCTTATTGACACACACAATCTTAACAAAGCAATTATTATATGTATTGTAATCAGTAGCATTTATCTTCTCTGTGATATCAGGATGTTTGACATCATCATATGATATCATTCTGAAGATGATGTTTTCATTCTTATGGAATACCAATTTGCGAGTTTTCGTATCAAACACATGAAACCCTCTTGGATCATTATAGTCTGACCAGGTATACTCAGCAAAAGCACCAAGATAATGTATATTATCGCTAGTGGACTTATGATGATAATGGCCGCTAAAAAC
>Ga0214919_10002894_pt1 | contig 26509 bp, 17 predicted proteins | sample LL1503_MetaG_FD_177994 | JGI IMG/M metagenome (GOLD analysis project Ga0214919, IMG submission 177994) | Freshwater microbial communities from Lake Lanier, Atlanta, Georgia, United States - LL-1503 | ecosystem: Environmental > Aquatic > Freshwater > Lake | place: USA: Georgia | collected...
ATTGCAATAAGTAATGATTTTCGTCCTAAAATGATGGCATTACGTGATTTAGAGCCTGAAGCAAGACAAGAGAAAATGAAAGAAATTAATGACGAAAGAAATAAGCGTATCGAAAAAGCCTTGCCTGCAGATTTAGCTAAAAAAGTAATTGAAGCATTATCAATGCAACGTGGCGGAGGTCGAGGGCCCAATGAATAACAAGTAATATTATTTTTCAAAAATATAATTAACCTCTCTTGTTCAATCAAGAGAGGTTTTTTTATATCTACAACAAATAGTACCCTCATAGATCAACCTACTAATATCAATCATACCTCATTATGACAATCGTCAGAAAAGTAAATAACTACATGGAATAGATTCGTATAAGATTTATTAAAAATACTTACTATGAAAAAGAAAATATTAATTGCCATTGACCTTGATGACGACTATTTGTATGTGATAAAAAAAGGAATCGAATTGGCACAAGCCATGGACGCTAAAGTGATACTCACTTCCATTGTAAATATATACGTCAACTATATTCAACCCGATGTGTCTACCTCGCCTATTCAATGGGATGAAGTGTATAACGCACAAGTAGAATTCACCACGCAGGAATTAAATAAAATCAAAACCCAACACAGGGAATTAGAAATTGAAATTTACATTGAAAAAGGAAATTCTAAAACTGCCATTATAGACAAGGCCAATGATGAAAATGTAAATTATATCGTGATGGGCACTCATGGTCGCACTGGAATCTCTCACATTTTTATGGGAAGTACCGCAGAATATATTATTAGACATTCCACTAAACCTATTTTAGTGATTCCTATGAATACCTTAAAACATTAAGGTTGATTTAAGTAATAATTCTCCAACCATACACTTAGGTTGTAGGGATAACAATAATAACTATACCTAAAGAATTTTGTTTTAGTGACCCATCTTTTAAATGGATTAGGCAATAATGTAGCTAGATTAGCAATAAACAAAGAATAATCATTTTGTTGTAGCATAACGGGATTATCCGCTAATAAATAAACCCCTTTTTCTCCTAAATTTAATAATGCATTTTGTAGCAATAACTTTTCAAGTGGGAAATGGGCATTTGATAATAACAATTTAGCTTCATTCACTAATTGAACCTGTATTTGTTTAAAGGGAGCAAAATGTGAGTTTTTATATAATCTCGCTAAATGATATAAGATGTTAGCCGATTTTTCATAATGAGGAGAAACAAAAGCAGGATCGTTTAGATGCTTCCCTTCTTTTACTAATTGCATGACTAAATTATAGGTATTGGAATCTATTTGATTGAGGGGCAACTGATATACTTCACTTAATAATAAAGTGTTGCACAACACAGAAATATCAATATCTACAGGCATTTTATTTCCTAACCAAGTGCTATACACTTTTTGATTTTTATATTTTGAATAAAACCCTTTAGTGGTTTTATTCTTCGTATTTACAAAATGTGCGAATTGATTTTTTGTAGCTATTGCAAGGCTATCATTAGAATTATTTTTTAAAGCCAATTGAATCATAGATCCATCATCAATATCATCTGGCAAAGCTCCAGATTCATTGAAATAGTTGAGCCATCCCCCATTAGGAAAAATTACTGGCGGATATTTAGGCCAAAAATTATAAGAGGGCTTGCTTTTGTTTTTAAAAATATTAAAATAGGGAATTGCCTTTTTATTTATCTGTTGTATCAATTGCTGATCCTCAACAGACATTTGATCCGCATATTGATTCAAATTAAATAAAATGAGTGCCGTATAAAATGAATTATTGTCTATTTTGAGTTGACTGCTCCAGTTACTTTTTCGATAAGTAATAAAACCGCCTTGTGGAAAAATAGAGTCGTTATAAGATTGTGCTTCTCCAATAGATTTTAAAATATCAGAGGGAGAGATATAATGTAAGGTCTTTTGACAAAACCCAATACTAGATATTGATAGCCCAATTACAATAAAGAAAGCCCTATAATGCATGTGGCAAAGATTCAAAAATAATATTAGGATGCACCTTATTCAATGGCCTTTTTATGTAATCCCCCGCATTCATATTTTTTAAATGTTTAAAACCTCCCGAATACATATAAAACCAATGACCTTCCACTCCTGCTCCATAATCATATCGTTGGTGTTTTAAAGGATTGGCTGTTGTAGTGAATTTGGCTTCATTTAATTCTATCCAATTTCCTGAAGGAGTTACTACCCATTGATTCCCATAATAAGCTTTAAAATAATCATCTCCGTTTCCTCCAAAATTTTCAACAAAAGCGTAAAGGTTTTTAAAACCAGTTTTAGTATCGGTTTTATGTTGTGTCCATTCGGACATTAAATGCCATTGATATTGATCATCGGGAACGGCATAATAAGCTATGTAAGTAGCACTATCTCCCTTCAAGGATTTAATTCCTGACAAAAATCGATAGGTTTGATCTACTTTCCAAGGATAGACTAAATGACTATGCCCTCCAGATCCTTCATTTCCAAAATCACCTGAAAATACATTAGACCCTTTTGAATTCAAATGAACTAAATAGTCGTTTGGTATTTTAGTAGGGTCATCCGTTTTAAATAAACTCCAAATGGAAAATATAAACCTTCTTTCGGTTAATGAATTTAATTGGATACCACCATACCCACTATGAAATCCATTGGTTTCATAATAAGCGTGCTCAGAATTTTCTACCTCCTTAGGCACTTTCACTTCGGTATAAAACCATTTTACGGTACTATCACCAGGAACCGTATAACGTAAATGTGTAGATGCTGCCCCTTGATATACACTTTTATTGTATTTTATTTCATTACCTGTTTCGGATTGTATCAATAAAGCTTCCATTACTGGATATTGATTTTCGACCACTTGTACATCTGCAATTTTTAAATAATGATAACCAGCAGTTGGGATATAATAATCACCTAAATCAATGATAGTATTTTCAACTCCAGCAGGAAAATCTACAGATTGGGGTTTGCCTTTACCATCTAAATAAATATTTGCAGTGGCTGCTTTAGGATTTGACTTTACTTTTAGAGCAACATGTATTTTTCCTTTTTTTTGTGGGTAAAAATAAACATTCAAATAATCTTGTTTACTTCTAAATTTATTTGCTGAAATTTCGTCTCCATCGCTATCTACTTCTTTTTTTAAAGTAGATTTATAATAACCATTACCCTTAATGGGTATTAAGGGACGTTCATTATCCCATTTATTATCTAAAACTTTAATAAAATATCCACCAACAACGCTTCTAGCTTGAAATCCAACTTGTTTGCCATTAGTGGTTTCATGCCAATCACTTAAGGGCACTCTTGAGGGAGTATTATTTGAAAATTTATTTATGGGATTCATTATTTTTTCAAAATCCGCTTGTGTGTTTGCTAAAGTTGCCGTCCACAAAACCCAATCAGATTTAGTATAAGTTTTTCTACTATCAAGAGGTAGTCCAAATTCATTTTGATGAGAAATATAATAAGTCACTTCTTTTTGATATACAGAAGTAGGAAAAATTGAAAAATTGAATACCTTATCCCATACCATATTATATTTTTGACTCCATGTATTCTTGTCGTTATAAGTTAATGCAAAATGATCCCCTGCATTCGACAGTTCCTGCCATTTCACTACCATGTCCGATGCCATTTCATCATACTTTTGAGCAATTGCTTTTTCCCCAATCATATTTGCTAGATAAGCATAACATTTAATACCCATGATAGCTTTCACAGCTAAATTGGCATTTCGAGCCAAATGTCCTGCAAAATCATCTGTACATAATTGATTGGCAGGGTCCAATCCTTCTTTCTCTAAAAACTGAACCCATCCAGTTAAAGTTTTCCAATGTTGTTTAGCATACAAACCATTTCCCTCTGCTTTTGCAATTGCCGCAGTTAAAATAATCATGTTACCAGACTCTTCAACGGGCATACCTTCTCCGTATATTTGACCATTTGCAATAGGATAAGTGCCTAAATCATGTGCTGCATATGGCTTATTATATAAGCCACTTTTTTCACTAAAATAAAATATACCATTTAACATCCCTTTCATTAATGAAGGATTGTAAGCTAAAAATAAAGGAGCAGATGGATAAGTGACATCCACAGTATTAATGCATCCATTACTAAAATTTTCTTTAGATAAAAACAACAAATCTCCATTTTGAGTACTTTTCACCAAATTATGCGCAGCAATAGATTGACGATATGCTGTGATACATAGTTTAGCATAGGTTTCTCCTCCAGCTTCGTAAGCATCATTATAGATTAATTGATTTAAGGTCAAACATTTTTGTATTACGTTTTCATACTCATTGCTTGCCTTTTCTAATAACTGCTCCATTCCACCTTTCTGAGTTAATGTCCACCATGGCTTTAAATTTTCTTTAAAATATTGAATAGAATAATTTTCATCATAACCCATTAAAAGAAGATTTTCTTTTTCTTCTACCCCAATATTTTGTTTATTAAAAACAGTATTTAAAAATGTTTCATTTGTTGGGCCAGAGATATTTACAATTGAGGCCCCATTTATAAAGTGATTTAAAGCTTCTTTTAAAGAACATACATTTTGCTTAGCACTCATTTTTGAAGTAGCGATGTAAGCATAACCCCAATCAATTCTTAAATTATCCCCTTTCTTTTTTAATACAGGTTGCTCCACTGAACCTACAGTCAACATAGAAAGGTTATTGACTACTTTTAAAGTAGTATTCACTTTTTGATCCTTATTATTAACAGATAAAACAGAAGATACTCCCATATAGATCTGTGTTGTATGCACTTTAGAATCATTAGATTTGGTTTGAAAACTAATATATGATATAGGTCGTGATAAAATATTAAGGTCATTGATTAAAAGTGGACTGGTAAATGTAATTTTTAAGCGTACCGCTCCACAATCAAATTGGTAGCAAGTTTGAGTGGCATTCATGTTTAAAGCAGTTTGTACAGCTTTTTCGGTCATAAAACTGGAGTCCCCTTCTCCTAAAAATCTATATATCTTGTCATCTACTTTAATATAACCGACCATTGATTGTGTGGCACCAGTCCAATGCCGAGTGACGGATTCATTTAATTTATCAGAAAAAGACCAAACACTAAAATAAGGATTATGTGTAATCAAAGGATACGCAGGCGCTTTGGCAACTTGAGCTTGTAATTTATAGACGCTTATAAACGATAACAAGAAATAAAATCCCATTATTAATTTAAATGTTTTCATAATTATATACTTACTTTTAATTCTGTTGAATGGTCAGAATGTTTTAATAGGTTTAGGTTTATTAAAAGCTCTCTCATTTACTTTTTAATATTCTGGCACCAAATACCCTGCCTGCAGTTTTTCCATGGTTGGCAAGTAAGGTGATTTTAATAGGTTTATCCTGCATATTATTAGGTAATGGATATTCTACATCATAAAAACGACCAGTTGTGCCACCCTTCCAATGTACAGTGGTTATGAATTGATCGTTTACTAATAGGTCAAACATTCTATCCTTATCGTCACCAATATAAGTTAACAATAAATTGCATGAAGTATTAGGCGTTTGCTTCATTAAGAAGTGAAAGTTATTATTCAATCTTGCTTCTCTTCCCATTCTACCTACTGCATCGCTTACATATGATTTTTCGGTAGCTACTAATTGATGATCTCTTTCAGGTTGCATTTCTCCAATTCTAAAGTTGTCAATTGTTCGTTCTTCAATTTCTTTTAATCTTTGTTTTTCAGCTTCATACTCTTTTTCCTTCGCTGTCCATTCCGCTGCAGTGAACTTATCCCAATAAACACTATAATAATCATCATTAATAGTATATAACGGAGCCATTTGAACGTCCATTGGTTTGCCTATTTGATTCCAATTAAATTCTAATTCACTTACATTTGTTTTTGAAATTTTAGACAATGGATTCGAATCCATAATCACTGGAGTTCCAAAAACAGGGTCAGGCAAAGTGGTTCCTAATTTACCAGCTAGAACGATCGGGCCATATAAAAAAGAAATACGATTCGCGTTGTCTGGCATGGATTCGGTATATAATTGCATATCCAATTCAAATTGAACTATGTCCTTATTTTTCCATGCTCTTTTGATGACTACAAACCCACTTGTGTCAATAGTGTAATTGGTAGTCATCCCATTGATACGAATAACCATTGGCTTTTTACTCCACGAAGGTTTTCTAATTTTAAGTCTAAAGGTTTTGGGTTGTAATGTTTTAATAGTAAGTGAAGAAATATTACTTAATGGGAAAGAAGTAGTCTGAATGATTTGTGTTTGCTGATTTTTCCAATTTAACACTGAGGGAATAAATAAATTCACAAATAAAGAACCATCACTTCCTTCAAAATAAATAGACTCTCCATATTTAGAATGATTTTCCAAACCGCTACCCACACAACATGTAAAAGTGTGAATAGAATCACTAAATTGTTTTGAAGTTCCCATTCTCAAAGGCATGAAATAAGTCATCATACCTGATTTTGAATGTTGAGATGCTAAAATATGATTATACAACGCTCGTTCATAATAATCTCCTAATTCGGAACTTGGATTCCATGTAAATAAATGCCTGGTTAATTTAAGCATATTATAAGTATTACAGGTTTCGCAAGTAGCATCACTTAAACGATCATTTAATTTACTAGGATCTCCGCAATATTCATAATTACTATTACCCCCTATTACATAACTGTGATTTTGAACCATGGTCTTCCAAAAAAATGTAGCTATGGTAGCATCTTTTTCAGATCCTGTTAATTCATATTGTCTTGCTGCAGCGATGGCTTTAGGTACATTCGTATTGGAATGCTTCCCAGGCATAGGGTCAATTTGATTGGCAAGTTTACCCATTACAAAATCATCTTGAAATAATTGCGAAGCCACTAAATACTTTTTATTTCCTGTAACTGCATAAATATTTGCTAATACTTCATTCATTCCTCCATATTCACAATTCAACATTTTTAAACGAACACTATCTGTTAAAGGATACACCAAATCATAAGTCCAGTCTGCCATTTTAGTAGCTACTTGTAAAGCTTGCTGATTATTTAAATAGAAATATGCATCCATTAAACCTGCCATCACTTTATGAACAGTATACCATGGTGACCAGGCACCATTTAAATCAAATCCACTTGATTTAATTTCACTTCGCCTAATTTTTGCCCACAAAGTATCTTCTTTGGGAATTCCCCCTACATATCCTGTTTTTCTTGCATGCTGGCATTTTGCTAACTCCGAAACAATATAATCCACTTTATTTTTAAAATCTTGATTTTTATTAGTGGCATACATCATGGATGCAGCTGACAAATAATGCCCTAATGTATGTCCTGATAATCCATCAGACTCCCAACCTCCATAAATAGAATCCTTTAATGGAAGCCCTGCATTTTGATAAAAACGATACAGTAATCGATTTGGTTTTAAGGATAAAATATAACCACTATCTAATTGCATAGCATGCAAAAAAGGACTCTTTAATAATCGAACATCGTTTAAAGGAAAAGGATACGCCCTTAATTCTGTTATAGGCGAAACTTTTACAGATGGATCTTTCTTAAATGCGAGATAAGATTGTCCTACTATTTGAGTAAATGGATTCATAATGAGGAAAAATAATATTCCACTTATACAATTAGTAGTTGCAGACTTTATACTAATTCTTGTATACTCTTTAAACATATTCAAATTTTAATAATTCACTTTTACATCTTTGAAACTAGTAGGCAACCATACTTGCATTGCATTACTACCTCTATTACACCAAGTATAATAAGGAATGGCTCTCACTTTTTGAAAAACAGTTTTCGCAGAGGTTCCATTTAATTCAATTTGAATAGAAGGCAAATCTGCAACTAAACTAACTACATTTTCATCTAACACTTTGAAATTTTCGGTAGTAAAACTTGCTTGATTAGGCGAAATTACATTCCAAGCTTTGCCATTATTATCTGCACCTTCAATACAATATACCAACGGCCCTCTTTGAAAAGCTACTCTGTCATTATTAAATTTGAGTTCATTTCTTGAAACCACTTTTTGAATTGACATAGGCAATTGATATTCAATCACGTCTTTATCTTTCCATTCATGCTCTACTACTACATATCCTTCTTGTATTTGATAAGGAATAGCAGTTCCATTCAATAATAAAACAGGCTTTTCAAATGCAGCATTCACAAAATTGTACAGTCCACCAGGTGCGACTGTTCCAGTGGCCCATCCTGGTAATCTAAATGCTATTGCATAAGTCAATTTCTTTTTCATATTCAAAGTGCAACTTACATTGCCTGTCCAAGGATAACCTGTATTCATGGTAAATTGAATATCTCCTTTAGATAAATTAAATGTGGTCTGACTTCCCACAAATAAATTCACATAAATTTTATCATCCTTATACCCATAAATATAATTACCTAAGGATGCTATTAATCTTGCTATGTTGGCGGGGCAACAAGCAGTACCAAACCATTCTCTTCTTGCATTTTTGCCATTTGATGCTAATGGATTTCCATAAAAAAATCGATCTCCAGTAAGCGATAAACCATCCAAAGCTCCATTGTATAAGCTTCGTTCTAATACATCAATATATTCAGCATTACCTGTAAGACTGTTCATTCTTTGATTCCAAAAAACCATACCTACCGAGGCACAGGTTTCACAATAGGCTTGTTCATTGGGTAAATCATAATCATTGGAAAAACCTTCATTACTTCCTGCAGATCCAATCCCTCCTGTTAAATACATATTTCGATATACTACATCTTCCCAAACATTACGCATGGCTTTTAAATAATCCACATCCCCTGTATGTGCTGCTACATCAGCTGCTCCTGTGTACATATACATCGCACGCACAGCATGCCCTGTGATATCCTTTTGTTGTTTCACAGGGACGCCATCTTGTGCATATAAAGTATCTTTCCAATCGGTCCAAGTATAACCTACTGCTAATTTTTTTCCGCGTTCAGACAATAACCAATCTGCTAACTTTAAATATTTTTTTTCATTGGTCACACGATACAATTTGACTAATGCCAATTCTAATTCCTGATGACCAGTGACCCAATCTTTTTTATTTGGTCCAAATAAACTGTCAAAATAATTAGCCCATTTAATTACAACATCCAAAAATTTTCTTTTTCCAGTTGCATCATAATAAGCCACTGCTGCTTCAATCATATGACCTGCATTATAGTCCTCATGCATACTCATATCTGTCCATCTTTTATCCAATCCCGTTAGGGTATAATATGTATTTAAATAACCATCAGGTAATTGAGCCGAAGCAATTTTTTCAATCCATTCATCTGCTTTGGCTTCTAGTTTAGGATCTTTATTCGTTTTGATTGCATAAGACATGGCTTCAATAGCCTTAAACACGTCTGAATCATCATAAAATATTCCTTCATGTTTTTCACCCTTACCTCTTGCTACTTTTTCAAAATTTCGAATACGACCCGTTTTTTCTTCTGTCTGATAAATACATGCGGCTAATGTTTTAGTAGCCACTAAATCCATTTTAGGTTTCCAAAACGCATCTGTTACATTCACTTTAGAAAAATTAACAGGCTCAATTTTGATCGGCGAATTTTGCGCTTCTATTTTGATGCAAAAAACAATGGTCAATAAAAAACTCAAGATATATTTCATAGGTTTCAATTTTTAAAAATTATGGTTTTAATATACATCTAAATCCAACAGTTGCATTTCTTTCAAACCCTGGACTTACTCTTAATAAATATTGCGCATAGGTGAGTTCCCTGGGCCCTCCTTGCACATACCACCAACTACCAGAGGGCTTAAAATAACTCCCGCCTTTCATAATGATATATTTATAACTACCCGATGAATATTCATCATTGGTGAGCTGCCAAACACTTCCTACCAAATCACTTAAACCATATGGATTCAATCCTTTTGAATAAGTTCCCACTGGATCCAAATGTCCATTACCCAAGTTACAATTTGCACTATCTATCCCTTTAATTTGAATCACACTTAATGTATTGGTTACTTCTTCATAAGTTCTTGTTACAGGAGTGTTTTGTTTCCAAGGCCATTCATTTAAAGCACTAGTTTGTGCTGCATACTGCCATTCTTTTTCGGTGGGCAATTGTTTGCCATAAAATTTGGCATAAGCTTGAGCATCCTCAAAACTTATATATACGACGGGTTTATTTTCATCTTCCTTTAATGGCTTCCCATTTACCCAGTGTTGTAGGAAATGATAATTGTCAACTGGTTTGTAATGGCTTTGTATTATGAATTTTTCAAAATCTTTATTGGTGACAGGATACCTATCCATATAAAAAGAAGTCATCATTACCCTATTCGTATCTATCAAAGGTGGATAGGAAATAAAATCATCTCCATGTGTTTGATTAAATTTGAAATTCCCTGATGGTATGAACACCATTTTTTGTATTCTTTGCAGATTTGTATTTGGGTTTACAACTAATGCAGCAGGTTGATTGATTAGCAGAGTATCGCTGCTTGTTAATCTACTTACCCCTGATGCTAATTCAATTATAGTTTCATCTAATAGCGTTTCTCGACTCTCTTTTTTTTGAATTAATTGAATCACCAATTTCCCTTCAAACCTGTCAAAATATTTCTGTATGGATATTTTTTGGTTTTGAGATTTCAGTATCAATGGCTTTTGTGTATAGCTGGGTTCTGTTTTCCAAATTTGCAGATAGGTGTCTTTTAATGTAGGGGCGAAGTAATTCTTATTAGAATCGAATCCCACTATGCTGATTGCTAAATTATTTTGAACTATTTTAGTTTGTATGAATTCAGGTGTTTGAATAATACAATCTACTGCGCCTTCGTTATTTGTTCCTAAATATTTTTGATGGAAAGCATCGGTTTCAGCTTGAATCATGAAATGATCCGTGGAAGTTATTTGAGGAGTCAATAATTTATGATGAAATACATCTACAAAATGCCATCCTAATTTTGGGAACACCCTAAATAAATTTCCTCGATACCCTTGAGGAATTGCACTATAAATTGTAAACACTTCTTTTTGTGGAGTGGGCCAAGCATTCACCCATATTTCATCTTCTTGTGTTGGGTAAAGTGGAATAGCTTGTGGAGCATTGAAGTTGTCCGATAATTGTCTTAATAACCTTGTAGTTTTTCCCAATAATTCATATTGCTTTTCCACCCATTCTGGCTGACCAGGTGACATGATATTAATTTCAGTTCCATACCCATTAAAGAAACTAGTGCAAAATTCTCTGTTGATAGGCTCTTTATATAATTCAGACACACGATAAATGGCAAAACCTGGTTGAATATATTTATTTAAATTTAAAAGGGGTGGATAATACAATGCGTTATGCACCCTTCCCGAAATAATTCCTGGCATATCTTTTGGGACAGCCATCCCCTCGCTATACATGATCACTCCTTTACGAACCGAATCTGCTGCTTTCTGCAATGCCTCACTTGAACTTCCTTGTGTATCTAATACCACACCATCAGCATGTGTTTTATCAATTAACCAAGACAAACCTGAATAATGATTCATTTTACGAGTATCTACATCCCATGGATTATAAGAAACAAATAAATGTTTATGTTGTGATTTTAAATCATCACTTATTTTTTGGATAGCAACTAATCCACCTGGCAAATCCTTGAACAAATCAAATTGATTTCGTTGATCTAATCCTAAAGTGGGCCAAGTAGGCCAAATAGCAATAACATCATCCCCTCCATATAAATTTTGTCCTCTTGTAACAAAATCTTTGATAGCGTATTGTTTTTTTAGGGGGTTGTAAAAAAATTGATCCCAAGACATCATTAAATGCATTAAATAGGAATGTCTAACCCATTCTAAATCCTTACGTCGATATAAACTATCATTAAAATTTTGAATATCATATAGCTTTCTATCTTGAAATACTTTTTTAATACCTACTTGAGCATTCCCCTGAAAAGACTCAACCCAAATATGATATTGAATGCTCCCTTGAGGATAAATAATAGTTTCAAATCTTTTGGTTTTTCCATTGACTAAAGACGATTTATCACGACGACTGAACCCATATACATACCCCTTATTTTGGGGTAATGGCATTTGATTATAACCTAATTCCCAAGCATTATCCGGGACAATCACATTTACAGGAATTTTGTTAGGACGAAACCAATATGTCCGAGAAAGAGAGTGATCTCCTTGCCCTGTGATATAATCATTTTGAGGATTCTTTTCAAAAGGTAATACATTTTGTAAGGAAACGGTATCTAAAGATTCATTCTTAAAATCAACAATAATTTCAAATCCATCATGAATGGGTGATACTGATATAATTTTTCGATTTAAAAACTTAGGCTGATTTTGCTTGAATTTGTTCGTGTGTATTACAGAATCCGATAGCAAAGAAATAGAATGTTCAAAATATAACTCTGTATTTTTAGGAGAATCCAATTGAATTATTGTTACTCCTAAAATACGCAAACTATCCGAACTCCATTTTATTTTATAAAGTTGTAGATTTGATTTTTGAGCATACCCCACACCCATAATTCCTACTAAACAAAATAATAATAACTTATTTTTCATGGGGCTCAATCATTGTTTCTTTCAACTAAATCATTCTTAATTCAAGAATAGGAAGTTACTAAAAATATGATTCCGAATATCCATATGAGCTGGAATTAAGTAACCAGAAATAACTACCTCATAATGAGCTTCGTATTCCCCAGTTTTAATTTACGTTTTACTTTACGTATTATTGCATGATATACGATAGCTATTATGGAAGTAAAAATGGAAACTACTTGGAAAAATGCCTTGTCGAATTTATTTGACAAGCCTTATTTTGTCCAAATTGCAGCCCATTTAAAAACTGAAAAAGCTTTAAAACGAATCATTTACCCTAAAGGATCCCTCATTTTTAATGCTTTTGAACAAACTCCCTACAATGAAGTAAAAGTGGTGATTTTAGGACAAGATCCTTATCATAATCCAGGGCAAGCGATGGGTCTTAGCTTTTCGGTTCCAGAAGGTGTAAAACCGCCTCCTTCATTAATGAATATTTATAAAGAATTACATAAGGATATTGGCATGCCTTTCCCCACCACAGGTGATTTAACCCCCTGGGCCAATCAAGGTGTATTATTATTGAACGCTGTTATGACGGTCAGGGAAAACGAACCAGCAAGTCATGCAAAAATTGGTTGGATGGAATTTACCGATAATGTCATTAAACATTTGTCTGATCAAAAAGAGGGACTTGTGTTTTTATTATGGGGAAACTTTGCCATTCAAAAACAAGTTTTAATTGATGCCACCAAACATAAAATATTAAAAGCGCCACATCCCTCTCCATTAAGCGCACATAATGGCTTTTTTGGATGCAAACATTTTAGTCAAACCAACCAATATTTAGTTCAGAAAAAAATACAACCAATTGATTGGAAGTTATAAATTCGCAATATGAAGTTGATTCAATTGATAACAGGAAGAATATTAGCCACATGGGCATTATTAGTATTTGCAACTATAATGCTGTTATTTTTTCCATTGTATATGGTTTGTTTTTTATTGAAAGATCCAGTTCAAATTACTTATCACCGCTTTTTATCAAGAATATGGATGGCATGTTTCTTATACTTATCTGGATGCCGCTTTAAAGTTACAGGCAAAGAAAATTTTCATGGATTAGGTAATGCAATAATTGTTTGTAATCATAATAGCTTAATTGATATCCCGGTAAGTACCCCTTTTTTACCTAGGCCTAATAGAACCATTGCTAAAAAAAGTTTCGTATACGTTCCATTATTTGGATGGATTTATCAATTTGCTACTGTTATTGTTGACCGAAAAGACAACTCAAGTCGTCGTCAGAGTTACGAAAATATGAAACAAGTTTTAAACAATGGAGTTGACATGTTGATTTACCCAGAGGGTACTAGAAATAAAACTTCAGACCCACTGAAAAGCTTTTATGATGGCGCCTTTACATTATCTATTGAAACACAAAAACCCATTGTACCTGTTGTTATTTTGAATACTAAAAAAATACTTCCAGCAAAACCTTCCATGTGTTTAACTCCCGGGAAAATAATTTTGAACATTTTGCCTCCTATCTTCCCTGAAGGCCATACTGCACTTACTCTTAAAAAAGAAGTGTTTAAAATCATGTCTGATTATTATTTAGAAAATCAGAAATAGAATTATAAATAAAATTAAAACTAGTAAGTAGTAGAAGAAAAAGTACGGCTACGATTAATCTTTAGATCCCTTAATATTCCAGATTTAGGATTGACAGTAATACTAAAAGACTTATATAATCCTATAGGAGTCACATTAATTGCTAATTGCCAACAATGCATTTCTCGGGTAATAAACATACTCAATTGCTGAATATTTCCTTTGGCAACATCTATATATCCTGTGCCGCCCAATTTCCATTTGGGGGTAATACTAAAATCTCCATTAAAATTTAAACTAGAATACGTATTAATTTGAAAACCAGTATAATCGGGCTTGATAGTTCTGTTAAATTGAAAAGAATAAGAAACGGTCAAAGTCCATGGGATATTAAAATCGGTAAATTCAGCAGGATTTGATTTTGCATATTGCAATTGTCTTTGTTGTTCATCTGGAGTCATGAAAGGATCAATAGGAATTTCCTTAGTTTTTGTTTCCTTAGAATCTTTGCTTTTAAATGAAGTTGAAAAAGATAATCCACCACTCGTTATACTTCCAAATTTCATTTTGGTAGGATCGAAATTGAATTTATTCACTCGGAAGCCTTTGTTATCTGTTTGATAAGGATCTAATGTTAAGTTAGATGTGATATTTAATTTATCAAATAAAGTGGTTCTCACGTAGATATTGAAATTACTTAAAGCAAAACTATCAGCTAAAAAATTGTAACTAGAATTAAAACCAAAGCCTTCGATTAACTTTACTTTTTTGAATGCTTCTGCACTGGTATCGCCCTTGTCCTTCACTTTCATTTCTAATAAGTTATCTATACCAAATCCCATCCCGCCAAAAGTACCTTCGGAATAAGCGCCTCCTAAACCACCCCCATCATATTTTGAAAAACGATATTTACGTCCTGAGGTATCTATTTGAGTGGTATAATGATATGAAGCTGCTAAATCGGGCGTGTAATTAATAGACATCGTGGGCCTTATTTCATGCCTAATAGCTTTGATGTTACTATTTTTAAATTTATAGGTCCCAAAAATACGAGTCGAAGTTCCTAAACTAAAACTCATGTGCGGAGTACGATAAAATCCACGATTGATAGTCGTATCTACACGCTTAGTAGTATTATTCCAAGTTCGAGTATTTTGTTGTCCAAACCATTTTTCCTCAAATGAAATTCCGGGTGTCACTGTTACAGGTCCTAAGGAAGGCAAGGATAAACTAATAGGAATACTATGTTGAGCACCCCATTGCATAGTATCTAATAAACGATTAATGTTAAATGCTGAATCATAAAAAGAAAACTGATTTTGGAAACTACCATTGTACCCAATTCCTAGTTTTTCATACCATTTTCCTGAACCAATTTGATCCTTAGATTGAAAAGGATAAATAGTGATAGCATTAAAATTAATATTAGGCAAACTCATGTTCACCAAGCCTAAATTATTGTTTTGGCTATGGTTTAAATTCACTGATAAGTTATATTTATTATCCCATGTTTTGTTATAACTAATAGAAGAGCTTATTTGGTTTTGATAATTCTGAAAAGGATTGTTCAATAATAATTTATTGTACTTAGTGCTCCCAAAATTCACATTCGCATTAAAAGAAGTTCCTGGTCTTGCACGTTGGTCCATGCTATGTGACCAATTAATCATAAAGGTTCGACCGCCTGTATATTCCGCATCAATAGCCGTATTTCTATTGAGCATTCTGGTATTTTGCATGCTCAAATTAAAATTACCCATGAATTTATAACGTAAAATATATTTACTATTTAAATTCAAATTCCATCCACCATAAGAGTATATATTAGAACGAACCGTAGCATCAAAATTATCACTCAATACTTTATAATATCCAAGTCCTTCAAATCCTAAACCAAAATCTTCACTCGTTGAAAATGCAGGCGCCATAAAACCCGAATGCCTCCCTTTAGATAACGGGAAAATGCCAAAAGGAATACCTATTGGAAAAGGAACACCTTCAAATTCAGGGAAAGTAGGTCCTGACACTCCAATTTTATCGGTGATTATTTTAAGCTTATTAGTTCTAAAAGCAAAGTGAGGTTCATCTAAATTACAAGTAGTAAATCGAGCTCTATAGGCAAAGGCTTCATCTTTATTTACTTTTTTCATGGTAAGTGCATTTACAAATATTTCACCTTGTTGGAAATAAGTGTTTTTGGTTAACCCCTTCCCCGATTTCATATTAAAATAAATAGAATCATTCACGGAAGTCACATCCCCTTCTTCAAATTTGGGATTACTTAAAGGACTACCCGTAGTATCCTTTGCCCCATATGCTTTTATATTTTGACTTAATTGATCATAGACTATATTGGCAGCTTCTAACTTAGATGTTTTATATTTGGTCAAGGCATTCCCGTATAAAAAGAACTCTTTGGTAGCCATAATCATCACCCCGGAATCTTCTGCATTATAATCTACTGGGGCATCAATACTATCCTTAGAAATTTTAATGGTTTGCTTTAAATTAGAGGAATCCTTTGTAGATGCGGAATCTGCTTTTTGCGTTAGGGCTAGTTTAGCAGCAGGGGCGGATATTTTAGCCGGTTTTTTGACCTGGCTCCATACAGAAACAGAGGGGATTAAAACTAAAGTTAATATTAGGAAAATGCCAATATTAACAATAGAGCGGGAGTAATTTTCGTTATTTTTGTATCCTGTAGTTTTCACTGGTGCAAAAATAAAGTAAAACCTCATTAAGGCACTGATTATGAAGCAAAATAGATCGATTTTAGCATTTCGTTTGCTACTTATAGCTCTTATATCCACTATGAGCGTAACTGTATATGCCCAAAAGACAGCTAAAACCCTCAAACGTATCGTAATTGACCCCGGTCATGGAGGAACCGATCCAGGTGCTTATGGCAAATTCTCCTCTGAAGCAGCTGTTTCTTTAGCCATTTCTCAAAAATTGGAAGAATATTTTCATGATGCCATGCCCGATGTAGAAGTGGTTTTAACCAGAAGAACCGAAATATATAATTCGGTAGTGGAAAAAGCACAAATTGCCAATCAAGCCAAAGGTGATTTATTCATTTGTATTCACACCAATTCTGCGGATCCCAAAAAAAATAGAGAGATCATAGGATATACTAATAAAACTTATACCGTAAAAAAAGGCGGTAAAAAAAGAAAAGTTACCAGAAGAGTTCCTCAATATAAAGTCTCTTATACGCCAAGTACAGCAAGAGGTACTGAAACTTTCATTTACGGAATAGGAAAGTCAAATGAAAGAAAAGATGTAGCAGATAATATGGTAGACGAGATGGTAGAAAAGCTGGATTCGGTTTCTGAAAGACAGATTAAGGAATTAAACAATAATGCCGACCCTACCCGAAGTATGATGGCTAGTTTATTGACGCAACAATATTTCCAAAGAGCAGCTAGTTTAGCTTTAACAATAGAAGAAGAATTCAAAAATGCAGGTAGAATTAGCAGAGAAGCCAAACAAAGACCTAAAGGTATTTGGGTATTACAAGCTGTTGCAATGCCAGCTGTATTAGTAGAAACTGGATTTATCTCTAACCCTGAAGATGAAGAATATTTAAATAGTGACGAAGGACAGGATCAAATTTGCGAAGTGATTACCAAAGCCGTTTTACGTTATAAGAAATCACTGGAAGCTCAAAAAAAGGAAAATGGCAATCAGCCATAAATGATTATTTTACCTACTCTTTAGTTTTTTATTTAACTAAATTTGTAGAAACCATAAATGTAGGTTGGAATGCGTGTATCAAATGAAACAAAAGTAGGTGCCTTAACCGTCATCGCGGTCACCATGATTATCCTTGGATTTAATTATTTGAGAGGAAAAACTATATTCAAGTCCGGGAATTTCATTTATGCTAAATACGCAGATACAAAAGGGGTCATTGTTTCTAATCCTGTATTTATCAATGGGTATCAAGTGGGTACGGTATTTGAAATTGAAAATATGCATCAAAATTTATCTGAGATATTAGTAACCATCAGATTAAACGAAGCTTATAAAATCCCCACCAATTCTATTGCCGCAATTCAAGAAAATCCATTAGGAACAAACAGCATCAGTATTGTTTTAGGTAATGCTACTAGCTATTTCAAAAGCGAAGACACCATTAAAACAGCTCCTGCTGCAAGTTTGTTGGGTGATATTATGAATACCCTTTCACCATTAGGGGAACAAACTAAAAATACCATTACTTCTTTGGAGAAAGTTTTAAATAATTTAAATAAAGTATTAGACGATCAAAATAAAGAAAATTTCAAAACAATTTTAGATAATTTAAGCGCCACTACTAAAAACTTAAATAGTTCCATGGCTTCTATCGAAGCTATGTTGCAGAAACAGAATGGATCTATTTCTCAATCCTTTGATAATATTAATAAGTTTAGTAAAAACTTAAATGACAATAACAACAAGATTAATTCCATTATCACCAATTTAGACAGCACTTCTCAAAATATCAAACAAGCCGACTTAAGTAAAACCATTTCATCCATCCAAACTGCCGTTACTGAACTAAATATTACTTTAAAGAAATTAAACGAAGGAAATGGAACTGCTGCTAAGTTGATGAATGATCCCGCAGTTTATAAAGAATTAAAAAATACGATTACTAGCTTGAATACTTTAGTAGATGATGTTAAAGTACATCCTAAACGTTATATTAATATTTCAGTTTTTGGAAAAAAAGATAAGTCTACCCCTTTAAGCAAGCCAATTGCGGATACGACACATGAGTAAAATTGGCTATTCCATATTATTTTTATTGCTAGTCAGTTTTACTACGCAAGCTCAAAATCCACCTATCGTGGACAGTAACAGTAAACTAATTGAGTTTTTGTCTGCGGAGAGTTATAATGTTAAAAAAATAGATAGTATTGATTATTTAATATTAGTGGGGAATGTTAAAATTAGACAAGGTAAAACCTTACTTTACGGTGACAGTTTAATTTTAAATACCAGTCAAAATACTTTAGAAGGCTTTGGCAATGTACATATCAATGACGCTGATAGTGTGCATACTTATGCTCAATATTTAAAATACATTGGGAATACTAAAAAAGCATACTTAAGAAAGAAAGTAAAATTGACCGATGGTCGTGGTGTGTTAACCACGGATTCCTTAGACTATGATTTGTCTGTTAAAATTGGTACATTTAAAAAAGGCGGAACACTCACTCGTAATAAAACAAAATTAAAAAGTATAGAAGGATATTATTATGGCGTTACTAGAGATGTCATATTTAGAAGAAAAGTGGAAGCCACAGATCCTGATACTAATATTTATACCGATACTTTAGAATACAATACTTATTCTCAATTAGCTAATTTCACTAGCCCTACTAAAATTATTTCTAGTTCTAGAATTATACGAACTCATAATGGCAATTATAATTTAGGAACTAAAAAAGGGTATTTATACGAAAGGTCAAGTATAGACGATAGTACTTATACTTTTATAGCAGACGATATGGCCATCAATGATTCTTTAGGATTAGGGGAATTTAGAGGGAACGCCATTTATGCATCTAAAGATTCTTTAGGATTTGATCTATTGGCAAATAACATAAAAACCAATAGAAATAAAAGTGCTTTACTAGCTACTGAAATGCCTTTGCTTCTAATTAAGCAAGCTAAAGATACAATGTACATAAGTGCTGATACTTTATATTCAGGTAAAATCACCGATTTAACACGCCCGTTTCCTAATGCGAGAGACAGCGTTGGAAAAATGACTGACACTACTTTAAATAAATATTTTGAAGCATTCCATAATGTAAAAATTTATTCCGACTCCTTACAAGCAAAATGCGATAGTTTATTTTATTCTTTATCCGACTCTACCATCAGATTGATACGCAATCCCATTGTTTGGGCGAGTAATAATCAAATTACTGGCGATACTATTTATATGTATGTGAAAGATAAAAAACCAGAACAATTAAATGTATTTGAAAACGCTTTTGCTATTAATAAATTGGATTCTGCCGATTTATACAATCAAATAAAAGGGACTCGTCTGAATGCTTGGTTTAATAATGGAGAATTGGCTAAGATGAAATGTAGAGGGAATGCCGAAAATGTTTATTTCGCTTTAGACAATGATAAAAGTTTTATTGGAGTCAATCATTCCAATGCACAGATCATTGAAATTACTTTTGAAAATAATGAACCTGCTAAAGTGGTATTTAGAAATAGATTAGTGGGCAAAATGACTCCTATGGGACAAACCACATCCACTGATTTAAAACTCAATGGATTCAAATGGTTAGAATCTTTGAGACCTAAAAATAAGTTTGATATTTTAGCTCCCACCAATTAGGTATTTAAGTGAATTGACCTTACTTACTTACTTACTTACTTACTTACTTACTTACTTACTTACTTATCTGATTGATCAGACTTTTCTTGCATTAAAAATGCTTTAATAAATCCATCTATTTCTCCATCCATCACAGGCCCCACATTTCCCACTTCATAATCAGTGCGATGATCTTTGATCATTTTATAAGGATGAAATACATAACTTCTTATTTGACTTCCCCACTCTATTTTTTTCTTAGTAGCATTGGTTGCATTCAAAGCTTCTTGTTTTTTACGCATTTCTTCTTCATACAACCTACTCTTCAGCATTTTCATTGCTAACTCTCGATTCTCTCCTTGTGTTCTAGATTGTTGACACTCCACAATGATGCCTGATGCATGTTTTAATCGAACCGCCGTTTCTACTTTATTTACGTTCTGTCCTCCCTTACCACCACTTCTATAAAATTCCCATTCAATATCTGCAGGATTTACCACAATTTCAATGGTATCATCAATTAAAGGATATACATAAACAGAAGCAAAGGAAGTATGTCTTCTTGCATTACTATCAAAAGGCGAAATTCGTACTAAACGATGCACCCCCGATTCTGCTTTTAAAAAGCCATAAGCAAAAGGGCCATCAAATTGAATGGTTGCCGATTTGATGCCAGCCCCATCTCCTTCTTGATAATCTAATGAGGTCACTGTCCAGCCTTGTTTTTCTCCATACATGGAATACATGCGTAATAACATTTCAGCCCAGTCCTGGCTTTCTGTACCACCCGCACCCGGATTTATTTGCATGACTGCAGGCAATTCATCTTCAGGCTTATTCAGCGTACTCTTAAATTCGGCTTCTTCAATAGATGCCATTGCTTTTTGGTAAGCTTCTTGTGTTTCAGATTCGGTTGCATCCCCCGATTTCCAAAATTCAAATAAAACAATAAAGTCTTCTAAATTATTAGCTACAGCTTGATATAAATGAATCCAATATTCATTCACTTTAATTTCCTTCATAATACCCGTAGCACGAGTATTGTCATCCCAGAAACCTGGGGACAAGGATAATTGCTTATCGGTATCTACTTTATATAATCGATTCTCGACGTCAAAGAAACCTCCTCAGGACACTTAATTGGTCCTTCATACGCTTAATTTGCTCTATCGTCATGTATGATCCATTTTATGTTTCATTTTTACAAAAAATGAAAACTGATTTTAAAAAATACTACAAGCCTCATAAGCCGGATTCTGTTTCTAAACTATCATTTATCTAGCTTTATCATTACTGACAAAGTCTTGCTGCCTACCCTGGAACTCGAACGAGTCGTTCTCAAGCGTTCCTTTACATGGCATTACAGCACCCAAGGTTTACCCGAAATAATAATCACTTACTATTTCTGTGCGCTTTTACCGCACATTTTCACCTTTTCCCCTTGCGAGGTAGTTATTTTCTGTGGCACTTTCTCTGTCCCAATAAATTGAGACGCCGGCTATTGACCGGTGGGTTACCCTATGCTGTCCGGACTTTCCTTGGTAATTGCTTACCACGATAGTTCGGGTTTGTAGTGGCACAAAGGTAGTAAATAATTATGGGATGATTAAGGGATAGGATATTAGTCAAAAAACACCTCTGTGGCGCCATATCCATAAAAATCAGAGTATTGATTGATGAAACGTTTGACTCCTTTTTTTACTTTGAGTAACTCATGTATTTCTGCCTTTAATTTTCCTGTACCTACGCCATGTATAATCACTAAACTAGGTAAATGATGCAATTGAGCTAAATCAAACCATTTTTCAAATTCAGTCAATTGTATATGCATCATTTCGGCATTGGTAAGATGGCTATGCTTGTCTACTAATTTTTCAATATGCAAATCCACTACCGATCTTGCCGCAGGTAAATGTTGCTTAATCTTAGAAGCATCATACACTTTATACCCCGCATTTCGTAACATATCTAAGGCTACATGATTGTCTTCCGCTTTGTCAGGATAAGTATCAAACAAAGCATACGGAATGACTAATTTATTTTCTTCTTTAATGGCTTCAATACGTTGAAACAATTGCTTAGGTTTAATTTTAATATTAGTTTCAAAATGATCTGCCTTTTTTTTATGCGGCTCTTGCAAAGAAAAATCAATTGTAAAACTTAAAGCATCATTTACCGAAGCGAATGGGATATCATGCACATAAAAATCGGTATGAGGAGGGATAGAAGAAACTAAAGCGAAGTCGGTATGTTGACCAAATAATTGTGCGTAATCAAATTTATAAGCTACCCGAGTACGATTAGAAAGATACATTTTTAAACTTTCTACTATTTCATCATTAAAGTCATCTAAATTAAATTTAGGAATGATATTTAACCAAACTCCTTCATCCTCTTTACTGTCATTTTTTTGAATTTTTTCCTTAGGTATTTGATCTACATAAATTTTAGGAACAGACTCCTTTGTAGGGAAAAGTTTTTTTTGAGTAAACCTTTTAAAATAAGGAAAATCAATTTGGTCCATGTAAGCAGGAAACTTGACACCTCTAACTTCAATCATAACCATTTCATCATTCATAATTTCAATGATGTGCCCTTCCTCATTACTGTGTAATACTAAAATCTCGTCGCCTACCTGATATTTCATGGGTTAAATGGGATTGTCTGATTTGGACAATAAACTATTTTTTCGACCATAAAATGTATAAAATATTAACCCGATTGTCATCCAAGCAAAAAACCACAACCAACTTACTGGAGGAATCTCAATCATTAAATACAAACAACACATGGCACCAATAACAGGTATGATGGAGTAATTACGAATGAAACTAAGGATAGCTACTATGATTAAAATAAAGACAAATACTAAGTATAAAATTTCTTGATACCCTTCATGTCCCATACTTGTAAATGCTTCCTTGATTCTATTTTGTCCAAAATATATGAAGACTGCCGCAATGAATGGAATAATAAATTTACCGTTCATATAAGGCAATCTAAACCCCTTATTTTTGACAGTTGGCGATAAACGTGGCAATACTAATACGCCAAAGCAAACCAAAACAAAAGCAAATAAAGTACCAATACTCGTTAAATCTGTCATACGACTAATGGACATAAATAAGGAAGGAACCCCAACAAAAACTCCTGTTACAATAGTTGCAAAAGAAGGTGTTCCAAATTTAGGATGCACTGTAGAAAACTTCTTAGGTAATAATCCATCACGACTCATGCTCATCCATATACGCGGTTGTCCTAATTGAAACACCAATAACACACTTGTGGTAGCCACCACAGCACTAATGGAAATAATATATCCAACTTTATGCATGCCAATTTTTTCAAAAACAAAAGCTAAAGGGTCATCCACTTTTAATTGATTATAATTCACCATACCTGTAAGTACTAATGCAATTAAAATATAAAGTACTGTACAAATGATTAAACTATAAATCATGCCCTTAGGTAAATCACGTTGAGGATCTTTACATTCCTCTGCCGTGGTAGAAATCGCATCGAACCCAATAAAAGCAAAAAATACAGCTGATACACCCGCTAAAACTCCTTTGAATCCATTGGGCATAAAAGGAACCCAATTAGAAGTGTCTACATAAAAGAATCCTAATATAATAACAAAAACAATCACCACGATTTTGAATATCACCATGGCATTGGTGGTCTTTTTACTTTCTTTAATGCCACGATACACTAACATTGTAATTAACACTACTATAATTAAAGCAGGTACATTTAAAATGACTCTCCAACCTCCTATTAATGGGCCGTTTGTCATGGCATCATAGCCAATACGCGCTAACTTACTAAATGTTTCGGGGGTGCCACCTGCTGCTAAATGCTGCATAGCTTCGTCATATCCTTGTTGTGCTTGTTCAAAGTTGGTAGATAACCAGCCCGGTAAATGAATATGAAAACCTTCTAATAAGTTTACGAAATATCCACTCCAGCTAATGGCAACTACAATATTACCAATCGCATATTCTAAAATTAAGGCCCAGCCAATAATCCAAGCTACTACTTCACCAAATGTAACATAAGCATAGGTATAAGCACTTCCTGCGATGGGAACTCGGCTTGCAAACTCGGCATAACATAATGCGCTAAATCCACAAGTGATTGCTGTGATAACAAATAATAATGAAATCCCTGGTCCGCCATGAAAAGCTGCAGTACCAATTGTTGAAAAAATGCCTGCACCTACTACAGCCGCAATACCCATAAAAGTTAAATCTCGAACTCCCAATATTTTCTTCATTCCACTTTCACTGTGTCCATCACTAAATCCAGCAGCTGCATCCTGAACAATTTTATCAATCGATTTTTTTCGGAAAATAGACATGTTATGGTTAATTTAAATTAAAAAATTTACAAATATTACTTAGTTCGATTCATTAAATAATTCGCTAATTCTATCAAAGGCTTTTTACGCTTATCCATGACGGCTATATTTTCTAGATGCTCAAAAGCTTCATTCATATATTTCACCTTTAAACTTTCGGCCCATTCATCCACTTTACATTCTTTAAAAATAGAAAGCACTTTTTCAACTTTATCAGGGCTTTCCTTTTGCATCAACTCGTCCAATTCCTTCTTTTGTTGTGCTGTAGCCACTTCCAAAGCATGTATAAGTAAGAATGTTTTTTTATTTTGTTTGATGTCACCCCCTGGCTCTTTTCCAAAAATGGCTGCATCTCCAAAGGCATCTAAATAATCATCCTGCACTTGAAAAGCTATGCCAATTTTTTTACCAAATTCATATAATTGCTTGCAATTGTTTTCACTCGCCCCTCCAATAATAGCACCCATTTCCAAACTAGCGGCTAATAACACCGAAGTTTTTAAAGTAATCATATGAATGTATTGGTCTAAACTTACTTTTTCCATTTTCTCAAAATCCATATCCAATTGCTGCCCTTCACAAACTTCTTTTGCCGTTTGATTAAAGATTTGCAAAATTTTAGAAAGATGATTGGATTTAATTTTTTGAATATACTCATACGCACGAATCATCATGACATCACCTACTAATAAGGCTGTATTATCTCCATACTTAATATGTACTGTCGTTTTACCTCTTCTTAATGAAGCTGCATCCATCATGTCGTCATGTACTAATGTGAAGTTGTGGAATAATTCCACCGCATTGGCTAATTGATATGCATCAGGATGAATATCACTAAACAACTCATTGCCTAATAAACACATTACAGGTCGGATACGTTTACCACCTATATTTAAAAAATAATTCCCTGGTTCATACAGGGTACTAGGGGTTTCGGGAAAATGAGGATGTTCAAATTCCTGATTAAATTTTTCGGATAATTCTTGAAAACTAAACATGTTACAAACCTAACCAAATTTTAGCATTTATTAAACATCCGTTTGATAGGAATAACCCTTAAATTTGTCTCATCCCCAACCCTGAATGCTATGAAGAAAATATTCATATTTGCCCTTTGCTTAAGTGTTATTGGCAAGATTCAAGTAAACAGCCAAACCAGCAACCCGGAATTTAATGCAAGCTATCAAAAGGCCCTAGGTGTCAAATTATTCCCAGGCGCTATTAGCTATAAACAATTTATAAGAGCTAATAAAGCAGTTGAAGCCATTGGCTATATCTCACTTGACGGATTCCAATTAACCATATTAAATGAAAAGTACACTTCATTTGCTAATACCGAAAACTTGGCTTGGTATGTTGGATATGGAGGTCATTTTAATGTTTGGAGCGAAGATTATAAATTAAAAAACCCAACTAGAAGTGCTGGAGTTTCTGTAGGAGTAGATGGAATATTAGGGTTGGATTATAAAATTAAAGATGCTCCTTTAAATTTTAGCATCGATTGGCAACCTTCATTCAATTTTGTAGGTGGAAGTTATTTCGAAAGTGGATGGGGCGGAATTGGAGTGCGCTATACTATAAAATAAGGAACTGCTCTTTAATTGAAATCCTTTTCTTTGATTTCTCTTTTTT
>Ga0214919_10002895_pt1 | contig 26496 bp, 24 predicted proteins | sample LL1503_MetaG_FD_177994 | JGI IMG/M metagenome (GOLD analysis project Ga0214919, IMG submission 177994) | Freshwater microbial communities from Lake Lanier, Atlanta, Georgia, United States - LL-1503 | ecosystem: Environmental > Aquatic > Freshwater > Lake | place: USA: Georgia | collected...
GCAGCTGGTGCCGAAGGCGCTGATGGTGTTACTGGACGAGGCGCTGGGGTACCGCCACCAGATGGTGGTGTTGGCTCTGCTGCTGGCGCCGAAGGCGCTGATGGTGTTACTGGACGAGGCGCTGGGGTACCGCCACCAGATGGTGGTGTTGGCTCTGCTGCTGGCGCCGAAGGCGCTGATGGTGTTACTGGACGAGGCGCTGGGGTGCCGCCACCAGTAGGTGATCCACCACCTGCAGGAGGAGCACTTGGGGTAGTTGGAACACGTGGTGCAGTTGGAGTAGGAGCCTGAGGCGCACCGGCACCAGTTGGGATCCCACCACCTGTGGGGACCGTTGGAGGTAGGCGTGTCGCCGCGGATGCTGCAGAACTTGCAGAGCCTGCAGAGCTTGCGGCGGCACTAGCTGACGACGCTGCTGCTGCGGCACTAGCTGAGGATGCTGCTGCTGCGGCACTCGTAGCCGCAGCGACACTCGTAGCCGCGGCCGCGGCCGCCGTAGTAACAGCTGCAATTGCAGTAACCGCTGAGGCAGCCTCTCGAACCGCCACTGGTGATGAAGTGAGCGCTGGGGCGATAGTCGTAGTCGATGCCGCCACAAAAATCGTGGTCGTGGTCACCTGTGCCGGAGTTGTAACTGGAGGAACTGTCGTTTCAGGGGGGGGCAGCGTGGTAGTTGTCACCTGTCCAGGAACAGTAGTCGGTGGCTCCGTCGTTGGGGTCGTGGTATCGGGAACAGTAGTAGTCGTAGTGCCCTGCAACGTTGTTGTTGTCGTTGCAACGATTGTTGTTGTCGTAGTTGTCGTAGTTACGGGGCAGGGCTTTGTTGTAAATGTGAAGGTTCCGCTGACTGCGGACTTCGTATAGGAAACGTTGGATCCTGATCCATTCTTCGTTGACTTAACGCCGGCACCTCGAATTCGCACTTTGCCCCGCGGCACCGCTACGCGGCGTCCGCCATTAATGGAGACCCAGACATTTGTTGTTACACCGCAGCGAACTGCGGCTCCCGCCTCTTCAGAGTAAACCGAAATGATAAATGCGGCACAACCGTTGGAGTCAACCAAAATACGCTTGTACTCCACATCCTTTAGATAAATCGTGACGTTATTCCTCGACTGGTTCGTTGCATTAGGAACGTCAAAGCCGCACATGAATACTGTGGGCGCTGTTCCGCCATCTGGGATCGGATTGATCTGGCCCGGATACGTTGGGTCGTTCGGCAGGGCGTCCGGACCTGGGTAGCCACCAGCCAACGCGATTCCCGGGTTCAGGCCGTACGAAACAACACCCAGTAAGGCGGCGATCGCAAATCCAACTAGCGAGCCGCGGTAGCGATGGCGAGGCTGTTTCATGAGTATCAGCTTCACGCTACTACTCAAAAAGGACTAGTGGCTGTCGGTGCGCCGGCCGGCTGCGGAGGTATTACCGTCGAGGCGCCGGGGAATTCACCCAAATTTCTCAGAACTGTCCGGAGCTGCGAATCCACGGGCACAAGGCCAGCAAATGCGGTTACTCCCATGCAGGCGGACCAACATGGCGGTGGGCGCTGAGGGACTCGAACCCCCGACCTGCTGAGTGTAAATCAGCTGCTCTAACCAACTGAGCTAAGCGCCCGCGTCTGAACAGCCTAGAGCGGTCCGTGACCCATGAATGACAGCCCAAGTTCCTCGGAGGCGGCGACGAGAGGCCGGCGCAGAACCGCTGTATCAGTGATGAGATCCTCCCCGTTGTAGTCACCAACAAAGGCGCCAGCCTCTTGAGCAATCAACATGCCTGCGAGGTAGTCCCAAGGATTAAGCGTGGAACGTTGGGCCACGGTGTAGAGATCAAGTGAACCGTCGGCCACGAGACAGAACTCCAAGCTGGCTGAGCCGAGAGCCCGAATTTGGCCCCACCCAATATGGCGCTCCGGGAGCCCGGAAAAGCTTACGAGGGCGCCCGCTACTTCCTTGTGGCCGCTGGTGCTTATCTTCTGGCCGTCACGCCAGGCCCCTCCCCCTCGGGTCGCCCAGTAGCGAACGCCACTGGACTGGTTGGCGACTAAACCGGCGACCAGTCCATCACCATCAAGCACAGCGATGCTGGTGGCGAAGAAGGGAATAGACCTGTCACAATTGGTCGAGCCATCAATGGGATCGAGGACTGCCGTGAGGTCACCATCACCAGTAATGCCCGACTCTTCGCTGACCACTCGAAATCCGGCATGGGTCAATACCGTCACTGCCGCCGCGTCGGCCGCCAGGTCCAAGTGGTACTGAGTCGCTCGTTGGCCCGAGTACCCGCGACCCTGATCGGCGGCGTACGCCCCCTTCACGGCATCAGCGCAGGCGTGCAGTTGTTCCAGAATCGCGTCGAGCTCCATTTCGACACCGTAGTTGCCGGCGATTAGTCTGAACAGCAATGGCAGCAATAGATGTGGCCGGTTTTATCGCCGACCTGAAAAACCACGCCGTAGACCATGGCTTTCATGTTCACGACGAGCGACACTTTGTCGAGACCTACTCCCTCCGCCAAGCGTGGGAGATTGACCTCCACCCCGAGTCGGCCTGTGGCGGTCCGGTTGATATTCACCTTCTACTCGACGTCGACCCCCGTGTCCTGTTGGCCTTTGAGGACGCCTTCAACACGCTGGGTGAAGACGAGGAGCCCGTCGATGATTTTCACTTCCCTCTCGTGTTGACATGGAACCTCCCACCGATGCAGCTCGGGCCAGATTTACTGCGCCTCACCATTGATCTCGCCCCGGTCGGCGGAATGTCAATGCCTTTAGAAGTCTCGGCCGTGGACTCGTACGCATCGGCAACCGAGTTGGGCGAGCGTCGCGTCAGCGTCGTGGCCCGTGTGCCGGTTTCGCTCACTGCCATCAGTCGTGGAGATGATCCTCTTTGTGACCTCTTTGAGCGCAGTGGCAACATCTCTGACTTCCTTCTCGAGCAAGCCGAGTCATGGCCCGGCTGAATCGTTGGCCCGTGGCCGTCGTCTTCGTTCTTGTCAGCGCCCTGACCCTCGCGGGTTGTGGTCGCGACGGACTCGGTGAGGCTCGGCAAGCCTGCGGGTTAGCCCACAAGGGCATTGCCCTAATCCACAAGAGTCAAGAGCCCGGCACCACTCCCGCCGAGGCAGATCAATTGCTTCGGCAAGCTCGCAGTGCGTTCCTTCGCGGGGTTGGTCACGCCGCACGAGCGACATCTGCCGATGGAAGGTGGAACTCGCTCCAGACCACGCTGCAACTTTCGCGACATGGTTCTGTCACCAATGTGGTGCCGACATTGACGCGGCAATGTAAGTCAGTACTCTCGGACAGTTACCTGTACTAGTTACGAAGTCGGGCGTGCAGCCATTCGATGGAGTTCTCATCGAGCATGGCGTCTTCCCAGCCATCAATCACGCGGAGTACTGCTTCGTGCGAACCAATCGTGGCGATAACCAGAACAGTCAATTCTTCGACATCTTCTTTCGTGACGTAGAAGTCGCCAAAGGCGTCCGTCCCGACTTCGGAGTCCGGAGCCAGCATTAGGTAGAGCTCGCCGGTGGCCTCGACCCACGAAAGTTCATACTCGTTGTCAACTGCGTCGGTCCACTCACTACCGAACTCAAATTCCGAACTCTCACGACGAGCTTCGTTGGCTTCGTAAAACTCTTCTATGTCAATCGGGAATTGGCTCATATCCCCACCATAATTCGTCTTGGTTTCTGTGCGTTGGACTGTGCGTTGGACTCGGTACGAATTGGGGAGTCACGCTTCGCAAACTCCCAGATATGAAACCAAATGACGTCCTTAATCAACTTCGATACGAATGGACCGCGATCGGCTTCGACGCTCGCTCGCGTACCATTTGGCGCGACATCCAACAGAGAAATCAACTGGACTTCGTCGATGCCGACAATTTCGGCACCCTCCTCAAGCGACTAGAGCCTCGGGGCGGCCTAACAGTCGAGCAACGGTCAGCGGTCATTCAGATTTTGCTCCAAGAAGCGGGCAACCCCGATGTTCATCGCGCGCTCCTCCAAACGCTCTTGCCGGGCCTTGTGAGCACCTGTCGGCAACTGAATTTTGGACGAGGCATAACGCAGTGTCCGAGCGATGTGGTTAATGAGGCGATCACCATGCTGAGTGAGATTCTTCAGGAGTGGGCCGGACAATCACGCCAGTACGCCGCTCCCGACATTCTGTCAGCCCTTCGGGGGCGACTTCGCCGGTGGTTACTTCGAGAGAAAGATCACGCCCGGCGCAACGGCGGCGAGATACCCTCCACCGCGGTCGAGGCTGAGTCGTCGCATCTTTTGACACGGCTCACCAAACTGCTCGAACACCCCGAACACGGTGACCTAGCCGAAGTGGTGTACGCCCGTATGTTTCAGGGTGTTCCGTTGGGTGAACTCGCACGTGAGCGGCATGTGGCGCCAATCACACTTCAGCGAACACTGCAACAATTCACGACGAAACATCTTCTATGAGGCGCCCTAGACAATGGTGGGAAAGACTTCTACGGTGGATATTTGATGCAGTCAAATCGCCCGACATTGACACCTCCGTGGATCCCCGTAGGCCTGTCGACTTTGGTCCTGCTTGGGCTCATCGTCGTGCTCAACCAACGCGCGGCCACTCCACTGCTCTCCCGCCAGGCGAGCGGCGTTCAACCTTCGAGCGTGACCGTCACTTCAATCCGCTTCGTTACCAAAATCGAATGGCAGCAGCGCCCCATACCAGCAACCACGACCAGCGCTCCCGCCAGCTCCGCTGGGAAGTGGACCAACATCAGCGCAAGCCCCGACACGGGCCTCATCGCGAGTGGCACCGTAAGTCAAGATCTCTGGAATCAAGATCTCGTACCCGTGCTCTCCGGCGCAACGTACGTGGTCGGTATGAATCCGTTGGGTCCTTTGCGCCTCGAATGCATCAGCGGATCAACCGAAGTCGGTCTTCAGTTCTCCGTCCCCCTCACCACCAATTCGTGCGTACTGCAGATAACCGGAGCGGCCGGTACCCCCTGGTCGGTGAGGCGCACGGCGTGAGAGTTCGACCAAGCGCCGCCAGTGGCCTCCTCCTCGTCGCGTACCTGATTGCTATTCCGGCCACCACTCCGGCCATTTGGAGGCAGGCGCACGAAGCTCAATCACCCAACATCGCCCTCACCCTCGTCGGCACGCTCGTTGCCCTCTGGTGCGTTGTCGTTGTTCGTCTAATCCATACCGTGTGGCGTCAGCGGCGCGGACATGTCACGAGCGGTGGGTTCGGGTGGTTGGCCGGACTCATGCTGTCAATGACCTCATTCGTGGTGGGCCCGGCCGTGACGGCCACCACCAGCGCCGCGGAGGTTTCTCAGAGCATCCACCATCACTCCAAGCAGGCCAGCGTGGTTATCATTCCGGCCGGCCTACCAATGGCGCTCATGGCGAAACGGCGGCGTGACGAACTAAGACAGCTTCGCGTCATTCTTGAAGATGGTGAAGTCGAGGATGTAATCAACGAATTGCAGTCGGTCGATGAGGAACTTATCCAACGTGTACTGGACGGACTGCCTCCCGACGACTTTGGCATAATCGATATTGCACAGTTCGAAGAACCCGGTCCGGTTGCCGCCAGTGCTGACAGTCCCGTTCTCGTGGTCCCCGTGCGAAACGAGTCCAACCAGTGGATGCTGGCCTACGCCCGCCCCGGAGGCACGATCACGGTGGCTCCCGGAACCGATCTCCAAGGACTGGCCTCAGGCGCATCTGCTTTGCACTGCGACGGCCGCGTCGTGACTTCTGGTTCATCTCTCGAAGCGATGCGCCAGTTAGCCCTACGACCATCACCACGCGTGATGGTTTTGCATCTGGGCGGCGAACCTCTCGAGCCCGACATCGCCCGACTCTGCGTTCGCGTGGTCCCGCGAGCCGACGGCGACAAGCGCGTAGCGCCCAGAGTCGAAACGTCGCGATCACGCCGACCGGTCGAACTTGTGGCCACTCATGTCTTCGTTCGTCTCCTGCGACCAGTCGCCAGCGTCGAAGGACTTAACGAACCCTTCAATAGCGATTTACGCCGACGATGCATCGAAATGACTTCTTACCTTGCGGTCCATCGACATGAGGTGATTACGGGTGATCGGCTACGAGCGCGAGTGTTGGGCAGCGGCTACAACGATGCGTCTACGAGAACCTTGGCCAATACCGCCTCGGCAGTTCGCCGATCACTCGGCAATCACGGTTTGCTCTCTCGGCTCTTACCGGTCACCCCCGGAGGTCACTACCGAACCGACGATGTCTCTTCGGACATCGAGCGGTTTCACGCGCTAGTGGCCCTCGCTCAAGAGATTCCGTCGGAGGAGTTTGCCCTCTTAATCGAAGCCATGGGCCTAATCGAGGGTGAGCCACTCAGCGCCGAGCTGCGGGGGTTTGAGTGGTTCTTAGCCGAGGGCCACCTCGCACGACTTCAGCGTGACGCCGAGTGGGCCGCCCTCCGTTTAGCGCAACTCGCCATCGTCTCGGGCGACTTTGACCTCGCGTACTACGCCCTCGAACGTGGTCGACTCGTTGATCCCTACTCCGACGACATTGTGGCGGCACTCGCGCGGGTGCCTCGTCGTCGAGACCAAATCTCCAGTGGTGATGCTGGCTCTTAGGCCAATTTCGAAGCGATAGATGTCGCCGAGCGAAGGACGAGTCCGTCTGAGCCGGCGGTGGAGTAGAAGTAGGCCGGACGCTGCTTGGCTTCGGCGAGCAGCGAATCGAGTTGTTCGAGGAATGGAATGACGGGCTCCACAAAGAGGTGCTTTGAGAGCGACCCGGGAATGGTGTTGATTTCATTCACGTAGAGCTCGGTGTCATTAGCCAGAAAGTCAATTCGAGCGACGCCACGCACACCGGCGAGAACGGTAATCTCATGAGCCAGAGCACAAATCTGTGCTGCCCGTTCGGCGGGGAGATCCGCGGGCAGTTCTCGAGGAGCCGAAACCATGCCTTCCCCACCGACGTACTTGTCGCGGTAGTCAAGGATCTCAGTATCCGCTGACCGACGGATTGGCTTTTCAATGGCCGAGAGCGTGACGTCGGGAAAACTCCGAACGGCGATTTGGAGGTCGTAGAGGTCGGGTCGATACGGCTCGACGACACAGCCTCGAGCAAAGTGCACGTTGCTCGTTAGGCGGGCCTTGAGTGTGGCGAGGTCCGCCACTACGTCGATACCGATTGAGGACCCACCGAAACGTGGCTTACAGATGTACGGTCCATCAAAAGGAATGGACTGAGTTGAAGCACTCACCAGAACCCGTGGAAGGGAAGGGAGCCCGGCGGCAATGAGCGCCGAGCCGAATGCGAGCTTGTCCATGCCGAGCGCAGCACTGGCCACGTTGGGACCGGTATAGGCGATGCCGGCTAGGTCCAAGAGACCCTGAATGGTGCCGTCTTCTCCCGGTCCGCCGTGAGTCGCGAGTACGACGGCGTCCAGATTGAGGGTCTTGTCTTTGCCAAAACGGCCCGCCGACTGGACAAAGCCGCGGCTATCACCGAGTCGGAATTCAAGGGCGTCTGAACCGGCCGGCACGCCGTTCGAAAAGGCCTCGGCCTCTACGCCTCGAGGGACGGATACAAAGGTTCCCGACTTCGTCCAATAGATGCCCAGGACGTCACGGTTAGCTCGCTCGAGTTCCCGGAGCGCCAAGAGACCTGTCAGGATAGAAATATCGTGCTCCGGAGTTGGTCCACCAAATAAGACACCAATCATCAGCACACCTCTCGCATCAAGGCCTAAGGGTAGTGGTCGGGCAGATCATTTAGGTACAACACCAAATCGGTCTCACCCAAGTTGGCCCGAACCCACGCCACCGCCTCTTCGCGAATATCGAAACGAAGATGTTCACCATCAAAGCCCGTCGTAAGGGCCCGGGCATTCGTTCTCGCCACGACCACCATTGACGCCCCCGCAGCCTTGATGGCGCGACCCAGTGCTTCGTTCTCGCTGACCTGTTCGCTACCCAACTCAATAAGGCCCGGAGTGATGACCACTCTGCGGCCGGGCACGGGGATTGACGTCAGAAGTTCGAGCGCAGCCGTGGAACTCGCGGGATTGGCGTTGAACGTGTCATCAATAATGGTGACACCCGAAGGAGCACGCACTACTGTCAATCGATGCTGAGCGGCAGTGAGATGAGAAATACGTGTCGCAACTTCGTAGGGATCACCGCCGAGTTCAAAAGTGGCCGCAATCGCACAGGCCAGATTGGTCTCGTGGATCCCAGCGACTGGCAGCACTTCTGCCACCATTACATCATCACGAAGAATCTTCCATCGCTCCTGCTCGAGGACGACTCGCACCTGGGCGCCCTGCGTCGACGAACCAGCGGTTACGACCTTCTTACCGGCCGCCTCAAGGATTGGGACCCAGGCCGCTAAGCGCGCATCATCGATGTTCAGAATCACCGTGTGTGCCCGTTCGGTTATTTCGAACTTGGCCTGATCAATGACGTCGAGTGTTCCCATGCGCTCAAGATGCACCGGTCCAATAGAGGTCACAATGGCAATTTCTGGAGGGCACCAGTCACAGAGTGCGCGGATCTCACCGGGGCCGTACGTGCCCATCTCGGCAATGAATACCGACGTCCCGCTGACGAGATTTTCGTTAATTGCTCGGGAGAGGCCGGCACGATTATTAAAACTCCTTGGCGTCGGTACGACGCCGTGCCGACCACCGAGCAGTTCGGCGAGATGGTGCTTCGTCGAGGTCTTCCCAAAACTTCCAGTTATCGCCACGACGGTTGGATTGACTTCGGCGAGCCGACGGGCAGCCTGGTCGACAAACTTTTGGGCTAATCGATTCTCCAAAGGAGCCGTTATTACAGCCGCAAGCTGAATCACGACCGGTACGAATCCAATGGCTATGGCTAGCGAGAAGTAAAAATCCGGTCCGAAATATCCAACGGTCAAAATGAATAATTCGATCACCGTGGCAACAAACGCAACTGTCTTAAGTCGGCGGGTCCAGTTCAGTGGCGAGGTCCGACCCCGGCGCGAAAGACCCTGCGGCAACCACCAGCCGTAGGCCACCACCACTGCGAGCGCAGCACCGGGTTGGCCTAGTACTTCCAATGCGAGGGACAACGCTGCAGCGAGAGGCCAGTCACCGACTTTCAACGATGACGCAATCTGATTGCGATTCCTCGGACTTGGAGAGCGAGCAATTGCCCACCGGTAAAAGAATCGTGAGACAGCCGCGGGTTCGTAGTGTTCTCGCTGTAAAACACGGAGCCAACGAACCCCCTGAGCACCAACGGCGATGACCGTAAAACCGAGACTGATTAAACGCCACACATTCGTCATCGAAGGACCTTGGAGACTTCGCTAGCCAGCAGCTCGGCTGCCTGCACTGGAACCAAATGCCCCACATGCTCAAGAACCACAAGATTGGTCGCCGCTTTCATCTGATCAACAGATCGACGAGCGACTGTGACGGGGACATCGCGATCGTCGGCACCCCACACCAACGTGGTGGGCGTAGTAACGAGCGCCAGCTCGGCCTCGTAGGACTCCCCTACCGTCGCCACCAAGATGTCACGAAGTTGACCAGTAGCGGCGCGATAATCGGCCGATCCGTACTGCTGCTTGGCCCGCTCGAGACGGGCCGGCGAGACGAGGCCGAGGGTGGCCAGTTTCTTGACAGCGCGATAGGCCCAAGGGGAATGACGACGCACACCCTCCCGGGCCAGCAGTGGCGCGCCCGTGAGCATGAGGTGCGAGAACATGTCGGGGTGCCGAGCGGCCATTACCGCTGCCACGCGCCCCCCAAATGAGTGACCCACGACTGTGGGCATCGAGTCTCCGAAAATCTCTCGAACCACCGGCGCAAGGAGGTCGGCGTACTCGCGGGCACCCCCCACGAACGAAGGCAGGGGGCTCGCACCGAATCCCGGCAGGTCCAGAGCCACGGAAGCCACGCCACCACGAGCCAAGATTTCGGCCGAGGCAGCGAAGTCGGCACTCGAGCGTCCCCATCCGTGAAGCCACAGGATCTGGGGGGTTCTATCGCCGTACACCTGTCCGAAGAGTTGCCCATTGGCGAAGGCTTTCAGCACAACCCTCAGGTTACTGACGACCTTTGGGTCGATATGACCATGTTGCAACTCCGCACTAGCGTTCAATTCACGATGAGTGACGATGTGACCTTCTCGGAAGACCAGTTGGTGGGATTAACCCCCGAGCAACGCGAAGCGGTGACTTCTACCCAGCGCCAACTGCTCGTGCGCGCTACCGCCGGTTCGGGCAAGACCCACGTTCTCACCCTGCGTATTCAACGACGAATTGCCGAGGGGGACATCGCTGCCGACCAGGTGCTCGCCATGACCTTCACGCGCAAGGCGGCCGACGAGCTGCGCACCCGCCTATGGCGTGCCGGGATTCGAGGAGTCGCTGCTGGCACATTTCACCGCGCCGCCCTCGACATCGTTTCGGACTTTCGGACGGACAACAATCTCAAGCCCATGTCGATTGAACCCAATCGCCGGCGGCTCATCAACGAATTAGTCGTGGCTCTCAATAGGACGGGCCAGCGCATCGAAGAGTGGCAGATCCCTCGGATTGAACAAGAGATCGGCTGGGCCCTAAGCCAAGGCTTCAACGGGACGACCTACGGCCGGCGCGCTTCGCGGGCCCGGCGCGCGGCTCCGCTACCTGGCGCCCAGATGGCCGACGTCATTGACCGCTACGTCGGGCTCTGTCAGTCCAAGGGCGTCGTGGACTTCGACCTGCTCTTGTCGGAAGCGATTCGCATTCTTCGCGACGACCGAGCGGCCCTCGCGAGCTTTCGTCACCGCCACCGAGCACTATTCGTTGATGAAGCTCAAGACATCAACCCTTTACAATTCACCCTCTTGCGCCTCATGGCCGGAGAAGACCCCGATATTTTCACGGTTGGTGACCCCAATCAGTCCATCTACGGCTTCAATGGCGCCAGCCCTCAACTGTTGCAGGAGCTACTGGCTACTTGGCCGGACACGGTAGTCCTCGACCTCACGCGGAACCATCGCTCTACGGCACACATTGTGGCCGTGGCTGACACGTTGCTTGAAGATGGCGCAGCGGGAATCACGCCGGCAAAGGCTGATGGCGAGATTCCCTTGGTTCGGTTCTACGACACGGAAGAACTTGAGGCAAGAGCCGTAGCGACGTGGCTCAACTCGCGCCACCAGCCCGGGTCGCCTTGGCGCTCCATGGCAGTGCTGGCGCGGACTAACAACCAACTGAACATCATCGGTGAATTGCTCACCACCATGCACATCCCCTTCGAGCGGCGAGGAGCCGAAAACTCACCGGGATCCGACGTCATCGTTGGCGACACTGGTCCGGCTCGGTGGTTTGACCAAGAACACAAAGATGCCGTCGCCCTCTCGACGATTCACCGCTCCAAGGGTTTGGAGTGGCAGCACGTGGCTGTGATTGGTCTGGCCGAAGGCGTCTTGCCCAATTTCAATGCCACCACTGCTGATGACGTCGCCGAAGAGCAGCGCCTCGCTTACGTCGCACTCACCCGAGCCGAAGAAACTCTCTTACTGACGTGGAATCGAGGGCGCCACGACCCCCGCACGCCCGACCGACAGCCGTCGAGGTTTCTCGCCGCCATTGAACAGAAGATCTCGGAGCTGGTGGCCGTCGAGGCACCGCTCCTGGGTGATGAACGGCGTCAACGACTTGCCGCCATCCGTGAGCAACTGGCCGCTAGTCGTCCTCAACTATCGTCAGACGGTAGTGAGTACTCACCTTCTTAACGAACTCGTCAGCATCCTCGGAGAGCGTCACGTCTCGAGCGCTGCGAACATTAATCCCGACGACCTGCACGACGAATCGCTGCACCCCGAACCTCGGGAACCACTCGCGGTGGTGCGACCACAAAGTCGTCAAGACGTCGTGGCGCTGACCAAATTCGCAGCAACCCACAACATCCCCATTACGGCCCGAGGGTCGGGCACTGGTCTATCCGGTGGCGCCAAACCGGTAGCGGGTGGTCTCGTTCTTTCATTTGTTGACTTGAACCAAGTCATCTCGATCAATACCAGCGATCACGTGGCGGTCGTCCAACCGGGTATCACGCTCCGCGAACTTGACGCCGCACTCATCTCGACTGGGTTGCACTACCCCGTCTACCCCGGGGAACTTTCCGGCTCACTCGGTGGCAATATCAATACCAATGCCGGCGGCATGCGGGCCGTCCGCCATGGCGTTACTCGCCAACACGTCCTCGGCTTGGAGGTCGTCCTCGCGAACGGTGATGTGCTTCGTACCGGTGGTCCCGTGGTGAAGTCCTCGTCGGGGTACGACCTGACGCAGCTACTCGTTGGCAGCGAAGGCACGTTGGCCCTAGTCACCGAGATCACTCTCAAACTCTCCCCTCGCTTCGCTTACAGCGCCACGGTCCTCGTGCCCTACTCCTCACTCGAAGAAGTAGCTACGACGGTGCCCGCGATTATCTCGACCGGACTCCAGCCCTCGATTCTCGAATACCTCGATATTTTGACGATGTCTTCGGTGACCACAAGGGCCAATTTGGAGCTGGGCGTACCGCAGGATGTGAGCGAGAAAGCATTGGCCTATCTGGTCATCGTTCTCGAAACTCGAACACGGGAACAACTCGATCGAGACATTGAAGATCTCGGAACGCTGGTGCTTGCTAGCGGCGCACTGGACGTCTTCGTACTCCCCGATGGATCGGGGCAGCGTCTCATCGAAGCCCGCGAGCAGGCCTTCTGGGTGGCCAAGGAAGCCGGCGCTCACGAAGTCATCGACGTCGTCGTTCCGCGCTCGAGCGTGCCGACGTATCTCGCCAACATTGCCACCCTGGCCACCACGTACGAATCTTTTATTGCCGGATGCGGACACGTGGGCGACGGCAACGTCCACATGAGTGTCTTCCAGCCCGACGTGGACAAGCGTGAGGCATTCCTCCTCGCACTCTTCACGCTGGGCGTGGAGATGGGTGGCGCCATCTCCGGCGAACACGGTATTGGCCGCGACAAGCAAAAGCCCTTCCTCGTACTGACCGACGAAGTTAATTTGGCCGTCCAGCGCCGCATCAAATCTATTTTCGACCCCCAGAGCATTCTCAATCCCTACCGACTGACCGACGAAAGGCCCCTCCCATGAACGGAGCACAATCACTTCTTGCCACGCTGTATGCCAATGGCGTCGAAGTCTGTTTTGGTAACCCCGGCACCAGCGAAATGCACTTCGTCGCCGCCCTCGACTCCCAGCCCGGCATGCGTGGCGTGTTGGGACTCTTCGAAGGTGTGGTCACTGGTGCCGCTGATGGCTACGCCCGCGTCACCGGTAAGCCGGCCGTCACCCTGCTGCACCTTGGGCCCGGCCTCGGCAATGGTCTCGCCAATTTGCACAACGCACGACGCGCGCACGTCCCCCTCATCAACGTGGTCGGTGATCACGCGACGTACCACTCGCGCTACGACGCGCCGCTCGAGAGCGACATCGCGTCAATCTCGCGAGCCGTTTCGGGCTGGCACCGACGAACGGCTCGACCCGATGATGTGGCCGGTGACGCCCTCGATGCGCTCCGTGCTGCCTACGGCCCTCCCGGACAGGTCGCCACACTCGTTCTTCCCGCCGACGCCTCATGGGGCACAGTGACGCCACCGGCCGCCCAACTCCCTACCGCCACCATCCCGATGGCCGCCGCTCCAACTGCTGATCGGGTTCAGGCCGCCACTCGCGTGTTGCGGACCAAGAAGACGGCGTTGTTTTTAGGGTTTGATGCGCTGCGCGTTCACCCCCTCGGACTCGCCCACCGTGTCGGAACGGCCGCCGGAGCTCGCGTTATGAGCGAGACCTTCCCCACTATCCAAGATCGTGGCGCCGGGGTTTTCACACCCGACCGACAGATTTATCTATCCGAATTTGCTATCTCTCAACTCAGCCAACTCGAAGCCATTGTTTTGGTTGGCGCTAAGACGCCCATTGGCTTCTTCGGCTATCCCGACATCCCCAGCGAGTTGTTGCCTCCAGGTTGCGAAGTCGTGATTCTCACTGAACCCGGCATGGACTCGACCGCAGCCCTCGAAGCACTCGTCGAAGAGTTTGCGGCCCCCGCCGTGGCCGTTACCTCACCGGAGCGGCCCGTCGCCCCCACTGGGGAGCTCACTCCCCTCGCCATGGCGCAAGCCGTTGCGGCCCTCCTGCCCGAAGACGCCATCGTGGTCGACGAGGGCAACACCAGTGGACTGCACCTCTACGGACAGCTGTCGGGTGCCGCGCCCCACCAACTGCTCACGCTCACCGGTGGTGCGATCGGGTACGGACTGCCCGCAGCCCTCGGTGCCGCCCTCGGTGGCGGAGGCCGTCGTGTCGTGGCCATCGAGAGTGACGGTTCGATGATGTACACCCCACAGGCGCTGTGGTCCATGGCACGAGAAAATCTCGACGTCACGATTCTTGCGCTCTCCAATCGGAGCTACGCCATTTTGAACCTCGAACTGTCCAGAGTCGGCGCCACATCTGAAGGCGACGCCTCGCGCCAGATGCTGGACCTTGACAATCCGACATTGGACCTTTGCTCTATTGCCCGCGGCATGGGCGTCCCCGCCATCAAGGTAACAACCGCTGATGAACTCGTAGCCGAACTGGCGAAGAGTTTCGCCACGTCGGGACCGACATTTATCGAAGCGATGCTGCCGAAGGGTCTGGGTTAGAAGTCCACCAAGACTGGGGCGTGGTCCGAGGGCTTTTCTCCCTTACGGGCTTCCCGATCAATCCATGACGCACTCGCCGTAGCCACAACGGGTGCCGAGCAGTACAGCAAGTCAATCCGCAGGCCCCAACCTCGACGGAAACAGCCATTGCGATAGTCCCACCACGAGTAGCACGGCTCATCGGGATTTAGCTGACGCGTGATGTCAACGAGACCCAGGGACTCGATCCGCCGTAACGCTTCTCGTTCGGGCTCGCTGACGTGGGTTGCCCCTACAAACGCTGATACGTCGTAGCAGTCAAAATCAGTGGGGGTGACGTTGAAGTCGCCGCCAACAATGAGGGGCATCGCGGGGTCGTAGGTGGCCAGGCGACTGTGCAGTGACTCCAGCCAACGCAGCTTGTACTCGTAGTGCGGGTTGTCCAGCGCGCGGCCATTGGGGATGTAGCAGGAGTAGACCCGTACTCCGCCACAGGTGGCTGCAATCACCCGGGCCTCTTCATCGGGTTCGCCAAAGCCTTGCACTACATCCTCGAGACCAACTCTCGAAAGAATGGCGACACCGTTCCATTGGCTCAGGCCAAAGTGGGCCGACTCATAGCCCATCTCCCGCAGAGCATCGAAGGGAAACTTTTCATCACGCTGCTTGGTCTCTTGTAGCAAAACCACATCAACGTCACGAGTCTGGAGGAACTCCTCGACCCGAGGAAAACGTGCGTTCATTGAATTCACATTCCACGTTGCAATCCTCATTCGGCGTCCACCACCACAAAGAGAAGGTCGGCCTCGGCAACCACCTGGCCGTTTACTAGGGCCCGACCCGACCCCTTGCCGCCACGCGCCGAGAGTTGCGTCATTTCGCACTCCAGCGTGATTTCATCATTCGGGAGGACTTGACGGCGAAAGCGGGCTCGCTCGACGCCACCAAAGAGTGGCAGTTTGCCCGCGTACCGTTCGTCGGCCAAAACGGCAACGGCGCCACACTGGGCCATTGATTCAACCAGCAACACACCAGGGACAACCGGGCGCCCCGGGAAATGACCGGCGAAGAAAGGCTCATCTTCTCCCGGCGTCCACGTCGCACGAGCCGAGACACCGGGCTGCACTTCCGTGACAACGTCAAGTAGCAGGAATGGCTTTCGGTGAGGCAACCACGTAGTGGGATCAAAAACCATATTCCTATGGTGCCACGAGTGAGAGCTCGGCAATGCGACGATCCTTGTCGACGGCCGAGAACCGGAACTTGTGAGACGAACCACGCTTGAGGACATCTCGGGCTCGAGCCGGGGCCGGGTCACCGAGCGATGTCGTCGGGGCGTAACACTGCACTGGTAGGCCATCCATAGAAACTTCAATGATCGCGCCGTGCGAGGTGAATCCGATAACGGTGCCTTCGATGTGCGAACGGAGCTTGAACCTCGTGAGAAACGTTGAGAATAGGGCTTCAGAGTTAACTGGAGCTCGATCGCGCTTGGCCGCGGGAGAAGAAGATGCCGCTTTCTTGGCAACTGCCTTAGCGGGAGACTTCTTAGCGGGCGCCTTGGCGGCAGGCTCGGGGGCCTCGACCTTCTTGACACTCTTAGCAACGGCAGCCTTGGGGGCCTTAGGGGCGGCCTTGGCGGCCTTAGGCGTCAAAGTAGTGCCAATGGTCGGCTTCTTGCCGTCGGGCAACACGATGGCCAATTTCTTTGCGGGCGCCGGACGCGCCGAACCCTTGACGGGGACGCGGGCAGTAAAGATCCAGCCCACGCGTGGCACGGGCTTACCGCCGATGAGGCGACCTTCTTCAAAGAGCCACGAGTGATCGCTCTGAAACTCCTGGAAGGAGTCATTACTTAAAACGACACCACCAATACGTTCGGCAATTTTGAGAATGAATGCGTCGCCACGACCCACTGAGCCTGCTGGCGGGGAAACCATGTCGCCGGCGGCCTCGAGCTCTTTGAACGCGACCTGCTCAGAAGCAGCAATTCGGTGCCCGAAGGTTGCATCGACCACCACCAGCATTTCGGCGCCGGGATACTCAACTAGAAACGAGGCGACGGCGTCACGTAGCTGCGGCAAACTGGGAGCACTGCGACCTTCAGTGGCGAGGTTGGAGCCGTCTACGACGACTCGCATCTTCCCTTTACTTTTAACGGCACTCACCCGATGGCCCGACTCAGCAGGTCGGCCTGCTCGGCTGCGTGTACGAGTGAAGAACCTGTCGCCGGCGAGGCAGATTCGGCGCGTGTGACGTGGCGAAGCTTGGCGTTGCCACTGAGCGTCCGGTGCATTTGCTGATGCACAAACGGCCAGGCACCCATGTTCTCCGGCTCTTCTTGGAGCCAGACAACCTCAGCCACGTTGGTAAAGCGCTCGAGGAGTCCGTTGATGGCATCGGCGGGCCAAGGGTAAATCTGCTCAACCCGAGCAATCGCCACATGACCGGCAGTAGAAATCGACGCACGATGCGCTTCGGCCTCATAACCCACCTTGCCGGTCGCGAGCACTAGTCGCGTCACGGCGGAATCATCGTCAGCGAAGTTGCAGACGACCGTCTGGAATGACCCCTCGACGAGTTCATCGAGTGGGGAGCGAGTCGCTGTGGCACGGAGCATTGACTTGGGAGTGAAAATGACAAGTGGCGTCGAGTTTTCACGCCGTACCTGGCTACGCAGCAGGTGAAAGTATTGAGCTGCAGTCGTGGGTTGCGTTACGCGCATGTTGTTGCGGGCGCAGAGCGTCAAGAAGCGCTCGATTCGACCGCTCGAGTGTTCGGGCCCCTGACCTTCGTAGCCGTGTGGCAGCAGCATGACCAAGTTGGCACTCTGACCCCACTTGTCATCCGCGGCAACAATGAAGTTGTCAATGATGATCTGCGCGCCATTAACAAAGTCACCAAACTGGGCTTCCCAGGCCACGAGGGCTCGCTTCGCTTCAACGGAGTAGCCGTATTCGTAGCCGAGGGCGGCATACTCACTAAGGAACGAGTCACGAACAGTGAAGAATCCATCGGCGCCGTCTAGGTGGCTCAGGGGAATCCATTGATCGCCATTGAGATTGTCAATGAAGGCAGCATGCCGCTGTGAGAACGTACCCCGACGGGAGTCTTGACCCATGAGGCGTACGTTCGTGCCCTCCACGAGCAGCGAACCGAAGGCCATGGCCTCACCGAGACTCCAGTCAACTTCGCCTTCGGCGACCATTTGAGCTCGCTGAGCGAACTGACGCTCCAACTTTGGATGCATCGTGAAGCCTTCAGGGACTCGGCCCGTGGCATTGGCAATGGCGAGCAGTACTTCCCGCGCGACACCAGTGGCCGGAGCTGGCAGATCGGGGTGCACTTCGAGTGGTGACACTGCGTCGAGGACGGGCTTAGGGATAGTTCGAACTTCGTCGAGAACTTCCTGGAGCTTTTGGTTGAATGCATTGAGAGATGCCTCGGCCGCCTCGAGGTCGAGGTCACCTCGGCGGATCAAGGTCTCGGTGTAAATCTTGCGGACTGAACGCGTCTGATCGATTACGCGATACATCAAGGGCTGGGTGTAACTCGGGTCATCACCTTCGTTGTGACCGTGGCGGCGATAGCAGACAATATCCAGGACAATGTCACGCTTAAAGGTTTCGCGGTAATCAATAGCCAACTTCGCGGCGCGAGCGCACGCTTCAGGGTCATCGCCGTTGACGTGAATAATCGGCGCCTGAATCATCTTCGCTACATCAGTCGGATAGAAGCTCGAACGAGACGACGATGGTGCGGTAGTGAAGCCCACCTGGTTGTTAATCACGATATGCACGGTGCCGCCAATGCGATAACCGGAGAGCTGAGACATATTCAGGGTCTCGGCGACCACGCCCTGGCCAGCGAAGGCAGCGTCACCGTGAATCAGAATGGCAAGTCCGGGGAACTTGTCGGGCATCGGTACGACCGACGAACCGTCACTCGGCCGGATAACAAGATCTTGTTTAGCTCGGACGATCCCTTCAACCACAGGGTTGACTGCTTCGAGATGGGACGGGTTGGACGCCATAGCGACCGAGACTCGGGCGCCAGCTGGCGAGGTGTAGTGACCGGTGGCTCCCTTGTGGTACTTCACGTCACCAGAACCCTGAACACTTTCGGGATCGAGATTGCCTTCGAACTCGCTGAAGATGTCGCTGTAGCTCTTTCCGACAACATTGGCGAGAATATTGAGTCGTCCTCGGTGGGCCATGCCGATGATCACGTCGCTGGCCCCGTTATCGGCGGCGGCACTGATGATGGCATCGAGGGCCACGATGGTGGATTCACCACCTTCGAGACCAAAACGCTTCTGTCCGACGTAGCGGGTATGGAGAAACTTCTCAAAGACTTCAGCGGCCGTGAGTTTCTCCATGATGCGCTGTTGTCCGGCGGGCGTCACGGCGGTGACAACCCCTTCGAGTCGCTGCTGGAACCACTTCTTTTGATCGAGGTCCATGATGTGCATGAACTCCACGCCCATCGTGCGGCAGTAGGCATCACGCAAGATAGAGAGCGCTTGATCCAACGTGGCGTGCGTCTTGCCGGCCAGACCATCGACAACGAAGGTTCGAGAGAGGTCCCAAATCGTTAGTCCGTAGTGGGCTAACTCAAGTTCGGCGTGTTGCGCCGGTGGTTCGGCCCGTAGTGGATCGAGGTCCGCCTGCAGGTGACCACGAACCCGATACATGTTTATGAGTTCCTGGACTCGAATCTGCTTCAGAATCTGCTCATCGGCATTCGTTGAATCGTTGGTGTCCTTGGCCCACTGCGCCGGCTCATAGGGAATACCCATAGCAGTGAAGGCCTCTTCGTAGAAATCGTGACTTCCAGTGAGGCATTCGGCAACATATTTCAAAAACAGGCCTGACTCGGCACCCTGAATGATCCGGTGGTCGTAGGTCGATGTCAGAGTCATCACCTTGCCAACACCCATTGCAGCGAGTGCGCGTGGATCAGCCGATTCAAAGCCCGCGGGCCAGCCCAGAGCGCCAACGCCGAAGATTGCACCCTGTCCCGGCATGAGTCGCGGCACCGACTGCACCGTCCCGATAGTTCCAGGGTTAGTTAAGGAAACCGTTGCCCCGGCGAGATCATCGGCGCCAGCTTTGCCACCATGAATCTTGCGCACGAGTTCTTCGTACGCGAAGACGAACCCTCGAAAGTCGTACGTGTCGGCATCTTTGATAACGGGGACCATCAAATTGCGCGTCCCGTCGCTCTTTTCCACGTCAACTGCCAAACCAAATCCCACGTGCTCGTGGCGAAGCACGCCCGGTGTGCCCTTTTCGTCTACGGCGTCAACAAATGTTGCGTTCATTGTTGGTACGACGTGGAGCCCACGAATCATGGCGTAAGCGATGAAGTGCGTGAAGGAAACCTTGGTGCCAGTAGTTCGACTCAGCGCCTCGTTCATCGCCACGCGGTTGACCTCCAGGAGGCGCGCCGAAACGGACCGCACGCTGGTCGCGGTAGGAACAGAAAGGCTGGCACTCATATTGGCCGCAATACGTGCGGCCGCACCACGGAGTGGTGTGGCGTCTGTGTTTACGTTGGCCTCAACGCGAGACTTGGTTGGTGATCCATCGAGTGGTCCGGCCACAGTGGGGACTGTCGGCAAGGGGGCGCGTTGATAGTCGGCGAAAAACTCCTGCCAGGTCGGTGAGACCGAGGAAGGGTCGCTCAGAAATTGCTCATAGAGGTCGTCAATGAGCCAAGCATTCGGACCGAACGACCCCGACTTGGCAATGTTGGAAACCGAATCAGATGAGGTTGGCACGCCTTTTAGGTTAGAGGCACTGCGGACCGTTATTACAAGGCATTAATTTTTCTTTCTACCGGTAGGTTTCTACCCATACGACCCGCTGATTCCGCCCCCCTTGGCCTCACCGCCCTTCCACTGCCCAAGATTCCCCATCTTGCCGTCTGGGAGCGGACTACTGATACCCCGCTGGCAACCGTTATCTGCGTTCACGGGGGCCTTGACCGGGGAGGCTCCTTTGCCCGAATGGCCCGGCGAATGGACCACTACCGGGTCATCGCCTACGACCGTCGTGGCTACCAGCAGTCTCGAAACCGCCAGCCCCTCAGTCTCGACGGCCACGCCGAGGACTTACAGGCCATAGTTGACGCCGTCAGAAACGATCGACCGACGGTGGTTTTTGGACACTCCTACGGTGGCGTCATTGCGTTGCGCAGCACTGAAGTCGGTGCAAGCTTTGACGCCTTGGTGACGTACGAGCCACCGATGCCATGGCTCGTTCCCCGCACTGGATCCTTCGGTACCCTGAGTTCTGATCCGGCAGCCGAAGCGGAGTCATTCTTTCGACGCATGGTCTCAAATTCTGCTTGGGAGCGGATGAGCGACGATGAGCAGCAGTCACGAAGAAGCGATGGCCCTGCTCTCCATGATGATCTTTCGACAATCCGTACTACCACCGCAGCCGTTGACTGGTCCGGCGTGACAACTCCGTGGACCTACGGGCACGGTGACGTCGCAGACCGGCTCGAGTACTACGAATCAATCGCCGCCGGACTCCACCGAGATCTGCCCACAATCACGACAACCAAAGTGACTCACGCCGGCCACGGAGCCCACCTCAGCAATCCCGAGGCCATGGTCCGCCTCATCGACTACCGACTGGAACAACTATGAAAATTGCGATTACTGGTGCTACCGGCTTTCTTGGACGCGCGTTAGTCGCTGCATTGAGTGAGCGTGGCGACACGCCGATTCTTTTCTCCCGGGCTCAGACAGCTGAACGAAACGTTGTACGTTGGCAACCTTTGGCCGGAGAAGTTAATCGAGATGATCTCGCTCGCGTTGGGAGCATCGATGCATTCGTGCACCTCGCTGGGGCTGGCATTGCCGACAAGCGATGGACGGCGGGTCGCAAGAATGAAATTCTTGAATCTCGAACAAACGGCACGGCCCTACTCGCCAAAACCATTGTTGGGCTCGAGACTCCGCCCGCCGTCGTGCTCAGCGGCTCGGCCATCGGGTACTACGGCTCCAAGGGCGATGAAGTGCTCACCGAAGCAAGCCCTCCTGGCGAGGGCTTCTTGGCCGACGTTTGCGTGGCTTGGGAAGACGCCGCGCTGCCGATCAAGGACGCGGGCATCACGTTGACCTGGCTTCGCACGGGCATCGTTATGGGCTCCCACGGCGGCGCGCTCAAGAAGCAACTACCGCTCTTTAAGACCGGCGTCGGAGGGCGACTGGGATCAGGTCGTCAATACCTCAGTCCTATTTCGCTCCAAGACGAAATTCAAGCGATTCTGTTCTTGCTCGACAATAAAACTGCCGGCCCCGTTAACTTGGTCGCCCCCGAGCCCATTACGAATCGGGAGTTCACCAGGGCCCTTGGAGCAGCTGTCCACCGCCCCGCCATTGCCGCGGTACCCCGATTGGCCCTTGACATTGCCCTCGGAAGCGAACTGGTCTCAGAGGCACTCATGGCGAGTCAGCGAGTGATTCCCGCGACTTTAGAGGCCCATGGTTTTGTCTTCAAGCAACGCACGATCGATCAGATTCTCCTAGCGGCACTAGCAAGCTAACGAACCCTAGGAGATATTCCACGACTTTCGGTGGTACGAAGTAAGTCCGTAAGTCGCGATTGCCGCAATGTGGCCCGGGGCTCCGTAGCCCTTATTCCCAGCCCATTCATATTGCGGATACTCAGTGCTGAGCGCTGTCATGTAAGCATCTCGGGACACCTTGGCTAAGACGGCGGCGGCCCCAATCGTTGCAGATTTCTGGTCGCCCTTGACGATCATCTGCGCAGGAGTTGATGCGAAACGAATCGCGGGAGGTTGCGCGACACCAAGTGCCACGCCCATAGGGCATCGGAGTAGATTGGCCGGTCCGTCGATAAGTAGTTGGTGCACGGGCAACATCAGTGTGGCTAAAGCCCGATCAGCCGCCACCGCGAGGGCAATACGGATACCCCACATGTCGATCTCCTCGGCAGTCGCCGAACCAACTCCCCAGGCATCGGTCCAGATATGAATCGGCTCCACTAATGCTTCGCGAGCTCGCGCCGTTAAGAGCTTGGAATCTTTTAGGCCAGTGGGAATCTCCTTAGCGCTCTGAATTCCAACAGCGCCAACCGTTACGGGTCCGGCATACGCCCCCCGACCAACCTCGTCGATTCCCACAACGAGTTGTCCACTGTGCAGGAACGGTGACTCGAAGTCCAACGTCGGATGCATGTGGACCATTTCTCTAGCCTACGAAGTACCACTAATAGAGTGGCGCCATGCCAACGCACCGCACCGATGCACTCCTCTGTACTCATCAGGATGATGCGTCGGTCGCGATATTTCCACCGTTCGGTAGCCAACGAGTCCGACGACTTCACTCGTGCGCCCCTCTAATCTCTCGAGACGTCACGCTGTGACCACTGATACGCGTCACCGAATCGCTCTCGTGCCACTCAAATCTTTTGCGACGGCCAAGCAACGACTGCGTGCGCATCTCAGCGATGGCGCTACGGCCCAGCTCGTGGAGGAGTTGGCACTGGGCGTGCTAGCCGCGTGCAAACCACTAACGACGTGGATAGTGACCGATGATGAAGATATTGAGGAATTCGCTGCGCAGCATGGCTTGACTGCTTTCCGGCCATCGCATCAAGGACTTAACGAAGGTGTCAGCGAGGCCTACCTGAAGGCGAGCGAACAGTTTGCGCACGTCGTCATTATCCATGCCGATCTCGCCCAGCCTGAAAACTTGGGTCTCTTCGAGTTCGGCGACAGCATCTCGTTGTTCACAGACCACCTGGGCCTCGGCAGTAATGTTCTCGCGCTTCCCACCGGGATGGATTTCAAGTTTCAATACGGCCCGGACTCAGCGAATTGCCATATTGCGGAAAGTCGACGTCAGGGTATCGAGCCCCATGTCATCAAAGACTCTCCGTGGCGCTTTGACATTGACTCCCCTGAAGATCTCCCAGCGACCTAAGAAATGACAAATGCGGGGACCCGAAGGTCCCCGCATTCATCGTCCCACAGGGGACAGAGCAACTACTTCTTCTTAGGAGCAGCCTTCTTGACAGCCTTCTTAGGAGCAGCCTTCTTGACAGCCTTCTTAGCGGCCTTCTTAGGAGCAGCCTTCTTTACAGCCTTCTTGGCAGCCTTCTTAGGAGCAGCCTTCTTAGCGGCCTTCTTAGGAGCAGCCTTCTTGACAGCCTTCTTAGGAGCAGCCTTCTTAGCGGCCTTCTTAGGAGCAGCCTTCTTTACAGTCTTCTTGACAGCCTTCTTAGGAGCAGCCTTCTTTACAGCCTTCTTGGCAGCCTTCTTAGGAGCAGCCTTCTTTGTAGCAGTAGCCACGTTCCCTCCTTGGGAATAAACGTTAAATCAACCTGGCGTCGAAACCCACCAATTTGGTGCACCTCTACCACGTTGAAACGCGGACTCGGTTACGTACGGTCCTGCCTCACGGCAGTGTCGCACTAATCGCAGTACGCGGTCCATTTCGAAAGAGAACATTTTCATGAAGCCATGAGCGCTTCAAAAAAATGCAGAACCTCTTTGTCAGAAGGACAGCAAAAGTTGACTCTTTTTTCGATCAAAAGTCAAGCATTTACGAATGCGACCGTTATGAGCTCGAAATGGATATTGGGAACTACCTCGGGCGAGGAATTTCGGGTGATGCGTTTAGTGGCGCCGAGCGTTCCACCCTCGTGCTCGGACCATCACGAAGCGGGAAGACATCGGCTCTAATCATTCCAAATCTCCTGATGACAATGCGTGCTGCGATCACAACTTCAACGAAGGACGATGTCGTCAGACTCCTTGCTAGGGCCCGGCGCGATGTTCCACAACTAATTTTTGATCCGAGTGGCACGGTTGCAACCCCCACGGGCACGACGGCCATAAGTTTTTCTCCGATTCGACTTGCTCGCACCTGGGACGGGGCGCTACTCACTACTCGGAGCCTCGTGAATGCCCGCCAGGCCTTTCATGGTTCCCGAAATCGCGACCACTGGGCCGAACGAGCCAGCGCGCTGGTTGCACCGTTGATGCACGCAGCGGCGATTCAAGGAACTTCTCTAAAGAATTTCTCGCGCTTGATTGACCGTCATAACGGAATTGAAGGGCTAGAGATTCTTAGAGCGCACTACAGCACCGATCACCAATCGATTGCGCTACTGGAAGGCATCTTGGCTACCGATGATCGGGAGCGTTCCGGCATTTGGTCAACTGCCTCTGGTCTCCTAGATGGACTCCGCACCGATGCCACCCAAAGAACCTCGAGGTATCCCGAACTGGATGTTGAGTCGTTCCTGCACTCGAGGTCTCAACTCCACATCGTGGCCCCCAGCCGACATCAGAACATCATGACTCCCTTGATCGTGGGCTTGATCGAAGAAGTCGTTCACCGTACGTATCAGGATTTTCATCAAGGCGCTCGCTTGACGCTGGCGCTCGATGAATTGGCCAACGTGGCACCGCTACCTACGTTGCCTTCAATCGTTTCGGAGGGTGGGGGCCAGGGAGTCATAACCATGGCCTGCCTTCAGGATCTAAGTCAAGCGCGAGCGCGCTGGGGTGTGAGCGGTGAGTCTTTCCTCTCCCTCTTTCCCACTTCGCTGGTGCTGCCGGGCATTGCGGATCGTCCGACCCTTGAACTCCTGAGTGCTCTCGGTGGTCGTAATCACCGGAGCCAAATTTCCCATTCCCTCGGGCGGAGAGGGCGGATCAGCGGCGGAATGCGAAGTGAACGCGAGCAAATACGACTTACGCCGTCTGATGTCGCGCATGGTCGCCAAGGAATGGCTCTCGGCTTAGGGCCAACTAAGGAGATGGAGTGGATCCGGCTAACTCCGTACTTTCGAGAGGAGCGGTTTGCTCGCTACCTGGAGCGCTCAATGGAGCGGGGGCGCTCGCGTTGACGCCAACGGGAGACATCTTCCGCTTCGAGCGGTCGCGGACCACGCTCTTTAACGAGCGCACTCTGGCGAGCTTCAGCAACCCCGATCCGCCTCTCGCTTAGCCCACGATCGGTGACAAGCGCCGGGTAGTAAGTATCAACGAAGGCTTCGATGCTGCTTCGTAGGAGTCCCGAGGAGGATGCATTGGCCGAGGCGGCAACCAGATCACGGCGAGCCACAGACATTGCACCTTCAAAGTGCGCCCCGAATATCTGCTCATTAATTGACGCCGTTCGAGTTGGAGGCTCCCGCATTTGAATCCGCTCAAAGCGGAGTAGGTCCGTACTCCATTTCTCGAGGATTGCTTCACGCGTCCACGATGCTTTTTGGGCTCCCCAGGTTCTGTCGCCAGGCCAGAGCGCTCGATGACCTTCGTCCACCCCGTGGACAATGTCGATCCCACCGAACGTGCGCCAGGCCCGACGCGCCCCATGCTCGTTGATGCGAAAGCGAAATTCTGCGCGATATATCGCGTCAGCCGCAAGGAGGTGTGCGGATAATGCTGGACGACTCAGCACCCGTGAACGATGGTCGGGCAATGCCCCCACTAATACGTGGTCGTGCAGATGCGGTTCACCGATTCGATTCACGCCATGGGTAAATGAAACGATTGAAGACCAGCGCCCACGCTGTTCGATACCCTCCCCCGCCATCTTGGTATTCACGACAAGCGCTCGGTCTTCCAAGTAGCCAATGGCGGCCCGGACGGACTCTCGATGGTCGGCCACAACTTGGCGTTGTTCATCAGTCCCTCCCAATGCCAACAGGATCGACACCGTTCGGGGGGCCGCCACCATGAGGTCATAGCCAACGATGGCTGCTCGTGGCGAGGTGCGCCAAGAACGCTCGAGTACCGAGCCATCGATGGGTCCACCTCCTCTTATCCAGTGTCCCAGCGGTCCATGGCGGACCCC
>Ga0214919_10002897_pt1 | contig 26490 bp, 17 predicted proteins | sample LL1503_MetaG_FD_177994 | JGI IMG/M metagenome (GOLD analysis project Ga0214919, IMG submission 177994) | Freshwater microbial communities from Lake Lanier, Atlanta, Georgia, United States - LL-1503 | ecosystem: Environmental > Aquatic > Freshwater > Lake | place: USA: Georgia | collected...
CGAACGCAATTTCAGTTTCGGCAATATTCGAATTTATAGAAAATTTTGAGAGTAATTTCCAATTTCTGTTTCTTAAAAATTCTTTTGATCCTATATAGAGTAAAAATTTTCGAATTTCTTGCTGAAAAACTATCATTACGAAAATAATGCCAACATTTACAAACTTACCAAGAATAGAAGAAAGAAGTTTTAAATCTAAAGCATTGATTATGATATAAGCAAAATAAATAAAAGCTAATCCAATAAAAATATTAATAGCGGCAGTGCCTTTTACTAAATTATAAACTAAATATAAAATAGTGGCTACTAAAAAAATATCAATAGCATCGGTAATTCCAAAAGAAATAAATAATATGAAATTAATAGTGAACAAATTTTTAAAGTTCGGTTTTTATATAATTATCATAAAGTTGATGCACTAAACCATCAGATAATCCGACTTGGGGCACAAAAACTTTTTCAATATCTGCATTTTTCATAACACTCAAAAATATTTTTGCAGCAGGAATAATCACATCGGCTCTATCAGGTTTTAGATCAAAACGTTCGATCCGTTCTTTAAAAGTATAAGAGCAAAGCATGTCGTAAATATTTTTTAAACGGTCGTAACTTAAATGCTTTGTTTCTTTTTTCGCACTCATTTTAAATATTTTATTAATATTTCCACCCGAGCCTATTCCATAAAGAGGATGAATGCCAGATGTATTTCGTTTGATCCAAGATTTCATTTCTTCTAGTTCGCTTTTATCTACTTTTTCTAGAATCATTCTCACGGTGCCAACATTAAATGATTTTGCGGCCATTACTTTATTGTCATAATATAAGGTGAGTTCGGTACTTCCCCCTCCAACATCAATATATAAATAGGCGTGTTTTGGATTTAGTATTTCTTCAATATGATTTGAAAAAACCAATTTTGCTTCATTTTTACCATCAATAATTTCGACATTGAGACCTGATTCGGCTTTTACTTTTTCGATTATTTCTAAGCCATTTGATGCATCGCGCATCGCACTTGTTGCAACTGCCCGATAACTAATAACTCCATAAGCTTTAATCAATTCTGAATACCCTTTTAAAGCCCAAATTAAGCGCTCGATTTTTTGATCACTTATTTTTCCATTCACAAAAACATCTTCACCTAATCGAATTGGCATTCGAAATAATTCTTCTTTATTAAAGTGTGGCTTTCCATCTACAACATACACTCTGCAAAATAAAAGTCTAATTGCGTTACTTCCTATGTCTATTGCAGCAAATACCATTATTTTATTTTTTAGATTTAAAAGATTTTAAGAACATAACTGCTTCATTTTTAAGATAATTATAAATTTCATCTTGTACCCTTACTTTTTTCTCTCCTGGTTTTGCTTTTTTATATAAATTATTTTGTTTGCGATCAATTATTCTAACCTTAGTATTGCCAGATAATTGTATACTAATAATATCCTTGATTTGTTTTCGAATTGCTTCATCATAAATTGGAACTGCTACTTCGCTTCGGTTATCTAAGTTTCTAGTCATCCAATCACCAGACGAAATAAATATTTTTTCTTTACCATCGTTGTGAAATATAAATACTCGGGCATGTTCTAAATATTTATCTACAATGCTAAAGACTTTAATATTGTCGCTCCAACCCTCCATCTCAGTAACTAAGCAGCATACACCTCGAATGATAAGAGTTATTTTAACTCCTGCTTGACTAGCTTCATATAATTTATTAATCATCTCCTTATCTACCAAGCTATTCATTTTTAAAGTTATAGCCGCTGTTTTTTTCTTTTTTGCAAATTGTATTTCATTATTAATTAGTTCAATAAAATTTTTACGCATAAAAAATGGTGCAACTAATAATTTTTTGAATGACGGGATTTTATAATTATTGTCATAAAAATCAAATATTTTATTTAAATCAACTGCGATATCTTTATTTGAAGTTAATATCGAAAAATCTGTATAAATACGAGAACTTTTTTCATTAAAATTACCAGTGCCAATATGAGAGTAATATATTTCTTTACCATTTTCTCGGGCAGTTATAAGAAATAATTTAGAATGTACTTTTAAACCAGGAACTCCATATATTACTCTAGCACCTTCTTCCTGAAGTTTATCGGCCCAATAAATATTATTTTCTTCGTCAAATCTTGCCTGTAGTTCAACCACTACCATTACTTTTTTACCATTTTTAACTGCATTAACTAGAGCATTAGCAATTTTAGAAGAATCGGCGATACGGTAAAGCGTTATTTTAATACTTTCTACCTTTGGATCAATAGAAGCTTCGCGAAGTAAGTTAATAATATGATTATAGTTATGATAAGGATAATGAAGTAGAATGTCTTTTTGTTTAATTGCTTTTATGATGGTGAACGGATTATTTATTAAATCTTTATGATTTAGTGCAGGAGGATGATTGTAAATTAATTTTTTTTCTTTAATAATGGGGAAATTTATAAAATCTTTAAAGTTATGATAGCGTCCACCAGGAATAGCATTATCTTTTTTTTCCATTCCTAATTTTCTCATAATATACCTCAGCATGTCTTCTGGCATTTCGGTATCGTAAACAAACCTAACAGGCAATCCTTTTTTACGTGCCTTTACACTTTTTGATATTTTCTCGATCATACTTTTGCTTACATCATTATCTATGTCAAGTTCGGCATCACGTGTAAGTTTTATGTTATATGCGCCAATGGTTTTGTAACCAAAAACATCAAAAATTTGGTTGGTGTTATATCGAATAACATCGTCTACTAAAATTATAAAATGTTTGTTGTTATTTTGAGGCAAAACTACAAATCGAGATATTGGAGAGGATGGTATTTCTATAAGCGCATATTTATTTTTTTGATTTGGAATAATAGATCCCAACTTTAAATATAAATAACTTGCCTTATCCTTCATGTATGGAAAACTTTTGTTTTCATCAATCATTATTGGAAACAAATTTGAAACTAAATCTGTATTAAAATAGTTTTTTACAAATTCTTTCTGGGATACATTTAATTGTTTTTCGTTAATAATAAATACATTTTCCTTCGCTAACTCCTTTATCATTTGTTGATAAATGGTTTCAAAAGTATACTGCTGTTCAATTGCTTTTTTCTGAAGGCTGTGTAATAATATATTAGGGTCTTCGCCATAAATAGAAATTGCTTTTTTTCCAAGTTTTGCTAAACGTTTAATGGTAGCAACCCTTACGCGATAAAACTCATCTCGATTATTACTAAAAATGCCTAAAAATTTTAAACGCTCTATCAGTGGGGTTGTTTTATCAGCTGCTTCTTGAAGAACTCTTTCGTTAAAGGATAACCAACTTATCTCCCTATTTATATACGGCGGTTTTTTCATTATAAATTTTAATTTTGCTAATAAATTTATTAATTTTTGTTTTTTTATAAGTATTGATGAACTCTTTAATAAAAAACTAAAATTAATTTACTTTAAGTTATAAATTTATAAAAACCTTAATTTGTTATGAGTAATAATTCAACAATTAAATGCTAAAATTTCAAATATAAAATTCTTATTAAAGACCCTCTAGTTAACAATGAAATGAATTAAAATAAATATACTTAACCTATAATTAACAGAAAAGAGTCAAAACTTATAGAAAGTGACGTTAAATTATTAAAATACGGTGTTAATATTAATTCACCAATTAATTAGTATTGATCAAAATGCTATTTGAGTTAACTAAATGCCAGTCTATTTTTAGCATTTTTTAATGTTAACTAATAAACAAAATATTAAACAATTTTTGTACCTTAATGGTCTATAAGTATTAGTGTGTTTAAATTCCTGTTTTTCCATATTCTTTTTTTTACATCAATTTTGTTAAAGGCTCAATTTAATTATGGGCATCAAATGGATTTTGGTAAAAATCGAGTTCAGTACAAACCATTTAATTGGACTTATTTTGATTATGATCGTTATCGAGTATATTCATATCAAGGAGGAAATGAATTAGCCAAATATGTTTCAGTAAGTTTTAATAATCAATTAAAGATTATTGAAAAGCGCTTAAATATGTATCTAGAAAAAAAAGTTAATATTCTGGTATTTAATAGTCAATCAGATTTTAAACAAAGTAATTTAGGTTTAAGCTCTCAAGAACAATTTAATTTAGGAGGAGTTACTAAAATTATTGGAGATAAAATAAGTGTCTTTTTTAATGGCTCACATGCCGAACTTGATCAACAAATTAGTGCTGTTTTATCTGAATTGATAATAAATAAAATAATGGCTGGAGGAACCGCGAGTGAAAAGATAAAGAGTTCAACTTTATTAAGCCTTCCAGAATGGTATACCTCTGGTTTAGTAAAATATTTATCTGAGGGTTGGACATCTATTAATGATAATTTAATGTATGATGATATTAAGATGGAAAAATTCAATTATCTTAATCGTTTAACAGGAAAAGATGCTGCCCAAGTTGGTCATGCCATTTGGTATTATATTGTTTCAAGTTATGGTGTTGCTGTAATTCCAAATTTACTTGAAATGACTCGTATACAGAGAAGTCCTGATAATGCATTTTTATTTATTTTAGGCCTTTCTCTAGAAGATTTAATTTACGATTTTACAGATTCATACAGTCGAAGATTTTATTTATTTAAAGACAGTTTAAGGCAATCTCCAGTTAACAAAATTATAAATAATAATTTTTTAAAAAGATATAAAACAAACCGGCATTACTATCAATTTAGACTAAGTCCAGATGGTAAACAGGCTATTTTTGCAGTGAATGAATTAAATCAATTAAAAGTTTATTTAAAAGCCATAGATTCCAAAAAAAAATCAAGGCTATTTAAATTCGACCAAAAATTAGAACAAGAAAAAGACTATAATTATCCTTTATTGGCTTGGCACCCAAGTGGGAAATTTATTTCAATAATTTATTCCTCTAAAGATATAATTCGGCTTCAAATTCATAATTTAGAGACTAAAGAAGTGGTTGAAAGGATTTTACCTGGATTCGAAAAAATAAATAGTTGCTCTTATAATTCTGATGGAAAAAAAATAGTTTTAAGTGCAGTAAAAAAAGGAAAAGGTCAAAGCGATGTTTTTGTATTCAATATAAATTCATCGGGGATTGAACAACTTACAAACGATATTTGGGATGATAATAATCCTGTTTTTGTAAATAATTCTAAGCAAATTGTATTTGAAAGTAACCGCTTAAGCGACACTATTAAAAGCTCAGATGAAGCGAATTATTTTGTGAAAATTAATAGAAATTCTGATTTGTTTATGGTTTCATACCCCATCATAAATAATATATTGGTAAGAATAACAAATACACCAGAAATAAATGAAATTAAGCCATTAAAATATAAAAATCAATTTGTTACTTATTTAAGTGATAAAAACGGAATCTATAATAGATATTTAGCAAAATTCGATAGCGCTATTACATTTATTGACACAACTGAACATTACAGTTACTTTTTCACTAGTAAGGTAGTTTCAAATAGCGATCACAACATCATCGAACATCATATAAATGAATCTAGTTCTCAGATAGCTGAAGTTATTTTTAATGAAGGTAAGGACATGCTTTTAATTTCGCCATTAGAGGAGGAGCTAGATCTTAAAATAATTAATGAGCCAAAAATAACTTGGCACAAATTAAATATCAATGCTTCAATTGATGACCCAAATAATATAAAAGAAATACAAACTAATGAAGAATTGATACCACAAAAAAAAGAAACCAACCAAGGTATTGATTTTAATAACTATAAGTTTGATGATCCATCTAAAGAAAAAGTAGAAGAAAAAAATAAAAAAAATATTTTTACTAAAGATGAATTAAAAAATAATTATCAGTTTAAATTTCCAATACTCCAAAATTATTACACCTCTTTTAATACTGATTTTATTGTTTCTCAATTAGATAATTCATTTTTAGGTAATAATTATCAAAAGTTTTCTAATAGCGATTCTCCTATCTATTTAAACCCTGGTTTAAATACTTTATTTAAAGTTTCAATTAGTGATTTAATGGAAAATCAAAGAATTGTGGCAGGTTTTAGAATAAATCCAAGTATAGATAATGAATTTATGTTATCATGGGAGCAGCGCCGTTGGTTGGTTGATCATAAAGTAATTTTTGATAGACAAACAACTTCAAATGTTCCAGTAAACAGTATTTATTCTAAAATCATTACTCATTCAATTAATTATTCGATTAAATATCCGTTTAGCCCTTCCTCATCTGCTCGAATTTCTTTTTTATACAGAAATGATAGAACAATTGCATTGAGTTATAATGATAAAGCATTAAATTTAAAGCCAAGTAACGAAAATTTAGTTGGTCTTCGTTTAGAATATGTTTTTGATAACACAAGAAATGTTATGCTAAATATATTAAATGGTTGCCGTCTTAAAATATGGACAGAATATTGGCAATTTACCGATAAATCACAAAGCAATTTAATTACTAGTGGATTTGACGCTCGGCATTATTTAAAAATTCATAGGCAAATTACTTGGTGTAATCGTTTTGCTGGAGGAAATTCACTAGGAACAGATCGATTAATTTTTTATTTGGGTGGAGTTGATAATTGGGTAAACCCTAATTTTAATAATGCTGTAAACGTTATAAAACCTGAGCAATATGGATTTCAAACTCTTGCAACAAACATGCGTGGCTTTAATCAAAATATTCGAAACGGAAATAATTTTCTAATATTAAATTCAGAAATAAGAATACCAGTGGTTCAATATCTATTTAATAATCCTGTACGTTCAGAGTTTTTTAATAATTTTCAGGTTATTGGATTTACTGATTTAGGTATGGCTTGGTATGGTCCCAATCCATTAAGTAATGATAATACTCAAAATCCAACAAGTTATATTGATAATGATCCGAATAATGGAAAGGGTGGTACAGGTATTATTATTAAAATTATTGACCAAAAAAATCCTTTAGTTGGTGGAATTGGTTTTGGTTTTCGTTCTAAAATACTCGGATTTTTTGTACGTATGGATTGTGGTTGGGGTATTGATAATTTAATTTTACAAAAACGAATAATAGGACTTTCTCTTTCAACAGATTTTTAATTATGGATATAAATACAGTAATCATTTTATCAATAATTGGCCTGATAGCAGGTTTTTTTAGCGGATTAATTGGTATTGGTGGAGGTATTATTATTGTACCAGCATTAGTTTATATTTTAAGTATGGATCAAAAAACAGCTCAGGGCACAACCTTGTTTATGTTTATGTTTCCTATCGGATTATTGGCTGTTTTAAATTATTATAAAGCTGGTAATATAGATTATAAATCGGCAGCAATTATGGCTACAACCTTTATTATTGGCGCTTATTTTGGCGGCAAATCTGCTATTGCAATAGATACCAAATTAATAAAACAAATTTTTGGAATATTTATAATTTTAATTGGTATTAAAATGCTTTGGAATAAATAATGATATCAAATAAAAAAATAAAATCGCTTGCCAATCATTACTTTTCAAAAGTAACTGAAATCAGAAGGCATCTTCATCAAAATCCTGAACTTTCGTTTAAAGAATACGAAACCTCAAAATATATTCAAGAGCAACTTACTCTTTGTAAGATTAAATTTAAAACAGGTTATGTAGAAACTGGAATTGTTGCAATTATTGAAGGAAAAAATCCACATAAAAAAACAATTCTACTAAGAGCCGATATGGATGCTCTACCAATTGATGAAAAAAATAATGTTGATTATAAATCTAAAAAGCAAGGTATTATGCATGCCTGTGGTCATGATGCGCATTCTGCAATCGCATTAGGATCAGCATTTATTTTAAATGATTTAAAAAATGATTTTGAGGGCACCATAAAAATCATGTTTCAGCCTGGCGAAGAGGTTTTACCAGGTGGGGCTAATTTGATGATTGAAGCAGGTGTTTTAGATAATCCTAAAGTAGATAAAGCCCTTGCCTTACATGTATTCCCTAGTATGGAAGTAGGTAAAGTAGGCTTTAAAACTGGGATGTATATGGCTAGTTCTGATGAATTATATATTTCAGTTATTGGAAAAGGTGGTCATGCCGCAATGCCAAATGAGTGTATCAATCCATTAATAATTGCATCTGAAATCATTCTCGAAATTAATAAATTGTTTATGCAGCCAAATTCTTTAAAAGGAACTCCTGGCGAAAATATTCCTACAGTTGTAGTTTTTGGTAAAATAGATGGAAAAGGAGCAACTAATGTTATCCCTTCTGTTATTGAAATAGCCGGAACAATCAGAACAATGGATGAGAGCTGGCGAGATTCCATACATCAACAAATAAAATCCCTTGTTAAAAATGTTTCTTTGTCATTCGGGATAGAATCTATTGTTAGAATTGAAAAAGGTTATCCTTTTTTGGTGAACGATATTACCTTTACAAATAATTGTTTTGAAGCAGCCATAAATTATTTAGGAGAAAATCAAGTAGAAGTTTTGCCTTTGCGAATGACTGCCGAAGACTTCTCTTTTATTTCTCAAAAAGTACCAAGTTGTTTTTTTAGATTAGGAACCGGAAATAAATCAAAAGGAATAATCTCAGGCGTTCACACCTCTAATTTTGATATTGACGAAAAATCTCTTGAAATTGGTATTGGGCTAATGGCATGGTTAGCATTAAATGAATTAAATTCGTAAAAATATTTTATTTAATAAATTCTTAATTTATTTGATTAATTATAAATCTTATTTCTTTTACAATTTCCTAACTTTAAAAACGTTATTGTAAGGTGTATTTAAAGCGATTAGGTCTTCTAATGGTGATTTCTTTTATGGTAACAAAAGGAAATGCTCAACTATTTAATCCAAAGCAATTAAAATTATTCAAAATATTTTCAGATACTTTGGTTATAGACTCATTAAGTTTAGTGCCTGGAAGTGTTTATTTTAAAACATTCCCTAAAATTGATTCGCTTCTCCAACCTGAAATAAATTATAATTTTCACGCATTAATATTTAAAAGCAAGCGCCCTGATAGCATAATAATCTCCTATAAAATATTTCCTTACAATTTCGAAAAAAAATATTTTCATAAAAACCCTTCAATTTTATACACTGATTTAAGCCGGCCATTTAACCCGTTTACAATTCAATTTAACAATTCTAATGATAAGTTATTTCAAAATGATGGTTTAACTAAAAACGGAAATATAAGTCGAGGAATTTCTTTTGGTAATAATCAAGCAGTTGTTCTTAATTCGAATTTAAATTTACAAGTTAGCGGAAAGTTATCTCAAGATATAGATATTGTATTAGCTGCTACTGACAATAATATTCCATTTCAGGCGGATGGAACATCAGCTCAACTTCAAGAATTTGATAAAGTATTTATTCAATTAAATAACGAGTCTTCTAAACTAGTTTTAGGAGATTTTCAATTATCACGCCCAAAAAATAGTTATTTTATGAATTTATATAAGCGTGCTCAAGGAATTTATCTAGAAAATAATTATGTAGATAGCAATATTAATTTAACTTTTAAAACACAAGTATCAGGCGGAATTTCACGAGGGAAATTTTCTAGACAAGTATTTTTTGGTATAGAAAATAATCAAGGTCCTTATCGATTAAAAGGAGCTAATAATGAACTATTTATTATTGTTTTAAGTGGCACCGAAAAAATTTATATAGATGGAAAGCTTTTACAGAGAGGGCAAGAGAATGATTATATTATTGATTATAATACTGGCGAAATAACTTTTACAGCTCGTCAAATGATAACAAAAGATAAAAGGATTGTGGCAGAATTTCAATATGCCGAACGAAATTATGCGAGGTCTTTATTTTTCTTCGGAGAAGAAATAAATTCAAAAAAAGCAAATATTTACTTTAACTTTTATAGCGAACAAGACAACAAAAATAAGCCCTTACAGCAATCATTAAATCAAGATCAGAAAAACATTTTAATTAATTCAGGCGATAGTTTAAATTTAGCTTTTTATTCTGGTGTCGATTCATCACAATCATTTAATAGTGATAAAATATTTTATAAAAAAGTAGATACTTTAATTAATGGCATTTTATATCCCAATATTTATGTTTACAGTAATAATTCAGATAATGCAAAATATAATTTAAAATTCAGCAATGTTGGAGTTAATAAAGGTCATTACCAGCAAATAAACTCGGCTGCAAATGGTCGAGTATATATATGGAAGGCTCCTATTAATGGTGATTTACAAGGGGATTTTGAACCTTTGCTTTTATTAGTAACCCCTAAGCAAAACCAAATGCTTACCACAGGATTTAATTACTCTATTTCAACTAATCATATTTTAAATTTCGAAAGTGTATATTCTAAAAATACAGTAAATACTTTTAGTTCAAAAGATTTAGATAATGACTATGCAGGTGGATTTAAATTAATTAGTAAGAATCAAACTATTTTAAAAACAGATTCTTTAAATCAACAAACAAAATGGATATACAATTTAAATTACGAAATTATACAAAAAGATTTTACACCAATTGAACGTTTCCGATCAATAGAGTTTGAAAGAGATTGGAATCGACCACTAAAAAATAATCAAAATAATGCTCAGCAGATAAGTCATGCGGAATTAGGTTGGATTAAAACAAACAAATCTTCTTTTTTATACACAATACAATCGTTTAACGAAGGCGAAATATATAAGGGAATAAAACACTCCATAAATTCAAATTATCAAACTAAAAAAAATCAAGCTTTTTATACAGCATCATTATTAAATACAAACGATATATACTCCAATCAAAATACTCAATTTTATAGACACAAAACCTTACTTTCTCAAAATAAAAAAAAAATAAAAATTTCTATTAGCGATGAATTTGAAAATAATTTATTTAAAACAAAATCTGATTTAAGTCTTTTACCAAAAGCGTATCAGTTTTGGGAATGGGAAGCTAGTATTTCTAATGCCGACAGCACTAAAAATAAAATTAAACTTTTTTATAAAGAGAGAAGAGATAAATTAACTTACAACTATACATTAAAAGATAGTACATATGCAACTAATATTGGATTAAAGAGTTCAATTTATTCTATTAAAAATAATCCGATAACGCTTCTAATCACTTATCGTAAATTATATTTGAGTAATAATATTGTTGGTAATTCATTAAATCCAGATAATACATTATTAAACCGCTTAGAATATAATCCACGTTATTTTAAGGGGTTTATAACTGCTGGATTTTTTTTCGAAACAGGATATGGCTTAGAAAATAAACGTGAATTTTATTATTTAGAAGTGCCAGCTGGCCAGGGTCAATACGCCTGGATAGATTATAATAATAATGAAATTAAAGAACTAAATGAATTTGAAGTGTCAAAGTTTATCGATCAAGCAAAATTTATTAAAATATATACTCCTACAAATGCCTATACAAAAGTATTACAAAATCAACTTAGTGTTTCTTTAAACATTCGGCCTGCTGCAATATTAAAAAATAATAGTATGGCAATAAATCGATTTGCTAATCGCTTTAACATTCAAACCTCTGCCAGATTTGATAATAAAATAAGTAATACAAATAGTTTAGATAATTATAATCCTTTTTTAATTGTAAAAGATACATTTTTATTAGCTAATAATAATAACATTAGACAAAGTATATTTTTTAACCAATCGTCAGCTTTTTTTGGTGCAGATTATACTTATTTGAAAAATGAGTCTCGTCAACTTTTAATTAATGGTATTGAAGGGAAATATTTGTTATCGCATGAAATAAAATGGCGCCTTAATTTTTTTGAATCCTGGGCTATTAATAGTAGTAATATTATAAGTAAAAAAGAAAATAGTTCGCAATTTTTTTTAGCTCGTAATTTTATAATTGAAGGCTTTGAATCAGAACAAAAACTTATTTTTCAACCCAATACGATTTTTCGATTAAGTTCTATTTATAAATACAGCGAAAAAAAGAACGTACTCTATTCGCACCTTGAAAATAATATAAATCCTCAAAAAGCATATATAAATTCGTTTGGATTTGAATTAAAATACAATCAAACCGAAAAAGGAAGTTTAAATGCTCGATTTGATTTAATTAAAATTAGTTATAACGGCCTCAAAAACTCCGCTCTTTCATATGAAATGCTTAATGGTTTAAGTAGCGGTAATAACTTTACTTGGGAATTAAGTTATCAAAGAAATATAAATGAAAATATTCAAATAAGCATTAATTATAATGCACGAAAAACATCTCAAGCAGATTTAATAAATATAGGAGGAATGCAAATAAGAGCTTTTTTTTAAATTGATAATATCCAATAATAATTTTTTATAGAGAAAAATAAATAAAAACAAAAATTAAATTTCTCCCAAAACAGTTTGTGAGCCTCTTACCAAATCGCCTAATTTAATATTTAATTTAGTGTCAATAGGTAAAAATAAATCTACGCGAGATCCAAATTTAATAAATCCCATTTGCTCGCATTGTTCAGCTATTTCTCCTTCTTTACAATACCAAACTATTCTTCGCGCTAAAGCTCCGGCTATTTGACGAAACAAAATTTCTGTTCCATTTTTATGTTTAACAACAATAGTTGTTCGTTCATTATCAGTACTACTTTTTGGATCGAAGGCTACTAAAAATTTACCCGAGTGATATTTAAAAAAACTAATAATGCCACTAATCGGAAATCGATTAATGTGAACATTTGTTGGGCTCATAAAAATACTAACTTGTAATCGTTTATCCTTAAAATATTCGCCTTCATTGGTTTCTTCAATAACAACAACTTTGCCATCAGCAGGGCAAATAATCAAGTTTTCGCCTAAAGTATATTTACGAATCGGATTTCTAAAAAATTGAACAATAGTAATCGTTAAAATACTACTTAGCACATAGGCAAACCAATGAGCTATTTTAAAAGCTGGAAAAAAGTAATGAGCAATGAAAATAATTATAACGCTAAAAACTAGCACTAAAAACAAACTGGCATAACCTTCTTTGTGAAATCTCATAATTTTTTTAAAATTTTAGTAAATATAATGGAAACTGATTAAAATGTAACATTTTTTTTATTGAATAAATAATTTTTATTATTGAAAAATACAATAAAATACTTGGCAATTGATTAAGCTTTCCTAATTTTGTGAAGAATTAAAAAATATGTTAAGCCATGAGTAAAATTAAAGTAGCCAATCCTGTAGTTGAATTAGACGGCGATGAGATGACCCGTATTATTTGGAAGTTTATTAAAGATAAATTAGTATTACCATACTTAGATATTGATATAAAATATTTTGACCTAGGCATCGAACATCGTGATGCAACTAATGACCAGGTTACCATCGATTCTGCTGAGGCAATCAAGAAATATCAAGTTGGAATTAAATGCGCCACTATTACTCCAGATGAAGATAGAGTGAAAGAATTTAAATTAAAGCAAATGTGGAAATCACCAAACGGAACTATCCGAAATATTTTAGATGGAACCGTTTTTCGTGAACCAATTGTTTGTAAAAACGTGCCACGTTTAGTTAGTAATTGGACCTCGCCAATTATTGTTGGCCGTCACGCTTTTGGCGACCAATATAAAGCAACTGATTTTGTTGTTCCTGGTAAAGGAAAATTAACTATGAAATTTGAAGGCGAAGATGGTAAGGTTATCGAACACGAAATATATAAATTTAATGGCCCCGGTGTTGCAATGGGAATGTATAATGTAGAAGAGTCTATTCGTGGGTTTGCTCATTCATGCTTTAATGTGGCATTAAATAAAAAGTGGCCTTTATATTTATCAACTAAAAATACGATCTTAAAAAAATACGATGGTCGTTTTAAAGATATTTTTGAAGAAATTTATCAAGCAGATTATAAAGCAAAATACCAAGCTGCAGGAATAGTTTATGAGCATAGACTAATTGATGACATGGTAGCTAGTGCTCTAAAATGGAATGGTAGTTTTGTTTGGGCTTGTAAAAATTATGACGGTGATGTTCAATCCGATTCGGTAGCTCAGGGCTTTGGTTCATTAGGTTTAATGACTTCAGTTTTAATTACCCCTGATGGAAAAATTATGGAAGCAGAAGCAGCTCACGGAACTGTAACTCGACATTTTAGAGATCACCAAGCTGGTAAACCTACATCTACTAATCCAATTGCTAGTATTTTTGCATGGACGAGAGGCCTTGAATTCAGAGGTAAATTAGATAATAATCAAGATTTAATACATTTTTCACAAACCCTAGAAAAAGTCTGCGTAGAAACTGTTGAAAGTGGAAAAATGACAAAAGATTTAGCAATTTGTGCTTTTGGAAATAAAGTAAATCATGGCGAACATTATTTATATACCGAAGAATTTTTATCAGCTTTAGATGAAAATTTAAAGTTAGCTTTAAATAAATAATAGCAGCTATTTTCTTTAATTTTTAAATAGATTTATTTTTTTAAATATTTTTTTTAATTGAGCAAATATCAATTAACCACAATTACAATCTTTTTTGCAAGCTTGTTTTTTTTTGCGGATAATCAGTTTTACAATTAAAAAAGATAAAGCTAAACCAAGAATAATATAAACAGCTATTTCTTGCATAGGTCTAATTACTTAAAATTGGTAATATAAGGTTAGATAATTCACTGCCAACATGTACTTTAATATCACAAGGCACAAAGTCTTTATCCTCGCAAGTATAAATATCTACAAATTGCTGTGGATTTTTATCAAAAAGCGGAAACCACGAACTTTGAATTTGTATCATAAGTTTATGCCCTTTTAAAAAGGTATGAGCTAAATCTGGTAATTCGAATTTAACTGTTTCAATTTTTTCAGGAGTAAAGGCCTCTGGTGCATCAAATCCGTTTCTAAAACGACCACGCATAATTTCGCCTCGCACCAACATTTGATAGCCTCCCATTTCTGTCTCTTGCTTTATCCCTTTGCAACAATACGCACTTTCGTAACTAAAATTATCAGGAAATACATCAATTATTTTAACTACAAAATCTGCATCACTTGAACTTAAACTTACTTTTAAATCGGCAATTACACTCCCTGCTAAACTTAAGTTTTCAGTTAAAGATTCTGTTTCAAAAACTAATACATCAGGTCTTCTTGATGCAAAACGCTGATCGTCTGTCATGTATTCGCGCGTGCGATTTAAATGAACATCTTCAGTATATGGCACGGGTTTATCTGGCAAGCTCGTGTATTTTAAAAAGGTATTTATATTTTTTGTTTTTTCAAAAGACAATCCGTTTTTTTCAGTTAAATAAATAGATTTATTTACAATTTTTTTTGGAGGCCAACTTTCAAAGTTTTTCCATGCATTTTCTCCACTAAAAAAAATAGTTGCTTCGGCTATTTTATCAAGGCTTCCCTTACCTTTTAAATAATAATTAAAAAATGGCACCTCTAAATCATTTTGATAATAGGCGGTAGTATTGTTTCCAAATCTAATGTTTCCAAGATTTGAACCTTCTCCCCGGTGCCATCCGCCGTGAAACCATGGCCCCATAACCAATTTATTAGTTGTAGTAGGCGATTGTTTTTCGATGGCTTTATATAAATTCCAAGCACCAAAACAATCTTCAGCATCAAAGGTACCGCCAACGACCAAAATAGCAGGTTTAATATTTTTACAATGTCTTCTTGCATCTCTCGCTTTCCACCAATTATCATAATTGGGGTGTTGCATTAAATCATCCCAAAAGCGAATACTATCCATGTAAGGTTTAAAGTTTTTTAGAGCCCCCTGTTTTAAATAAAAATGATAGTTGTCTTTCTCGGGGATACTAAATCCTTTAGCACTTTCTGTTGTTGGTTTAGGCCTATTTTTACCAAAGCCTGAATAAAAACTAAATCCATCGGCTAAAGCAAATGCTCCGTTGTGATGAAAATCATCTCCAATAAACCAATCAGTAACTGGCGCTTGAGGGCTAACAGCTTTTAACGCAGGATGATTGCTAAGCGCAGCCATAGTGCTGTAAAATCCAGGATATGATATACCAAATACTCCAACATTTCCATTATTATTCACCACGTTTTTTATCAACCAATCAATTGCATCAAAAGTATCACTAGATTCGTCGATGTCTTTTTTAGTTTTCTTATTTTCGATATGAGGTCTAACGTCTACAAATTCACCTTCACTCATGTATTTTCCTCTTACATCTTGCATCACAATAATGTATTCTTCTTTGGCATAATTTATCCAGTGTGTTGCATATATGCGTGAAGAAAAATTATCCTTACCATAAGGAGCACAGGAGTATGGTGTTCGCATCATTATGATTGGATGTTTGTCGGCAGTTGATTTAGGCGAATAAATTGTTGTAAATAATTTAACCCCATCGCGCATTTTAATAAGAGTTTCTTGTTTGGTATAATTGGCATATACCCATATACTATCTTTATTTTGAGCAATATCAATTAAGCTCAAGCTCAAAAATCCAATTAAAAAAAACTTTTTAAACATGTATTTTATAATTATAGATTTAATGTTTAATTTACTGTAAAAGTAAGTTTTTTTGATTAACAATTTATAGTTTAAAACATTGGAAACATTCAACTTAAAGATTTATTCATTTCAACTACTTTTAATGGATAATGAGTTCAGAGAAAACGAATAAATTCAGAGAAAATAGTCCGACAGTCTCCATTGAAGAAAACGATAAATCTTCGGCTCATAAAAACGACATAGAAGACTATGAAAAAAAGCCAACTGAAAAGAAAATAAAATCTAAACCCACGCCAAAAGTCTCTGATAAAGCTGCTAAATTAGAAAATAAAATTTCTTTTCTTGAGCGCTGGCAGCAATTCATTACGTTTTATAAAAACGAGCAAACACAAAAAGCAATAGGCTTGTTTGTTTTATTAATTTCTTTTTTCCTATTCATTGCTTTTGTGTCTTATTTATCAACGTGGGAAATAGATCAAGATAAGGTTTTGGGGACTGTTGCCGATCTTTTTTCACCCGATATCAAAGTTCAAAATTGGTTAGGAAAAATTGGTGCCCTAACCTCTTATTTAATTATTTACAGAACTTTTGGATTAGCTTCGTTTATTTTGATACCGATTTTATTTATGATTGGGATTCGAAAATTATATCAACGGCAATTAATTAATGTTAGCGCCTTTAATGCTAAGTGGTTATTTACTATGGCTTGGCTTTCTTTAGTTTTAGCAAAAACATTTCCTGATCAATTACACATTTCTGGCGGTTGTTTTGGCTATTTTATGAACGAACAAATTTCTAATTATTTTGGCGATGTGGGCTTAATTATTTTGTATGTTTTTTCGATGTTACTATTTTTAGTACTTGCAATTAATTTATCTTTCAAATGGCCATTAAAAAAAATAATTGCAGACGACAAACAAATTGAAGATGAACTTGAAATAAAAAATGATGATACCCAAGATGCTGTAATTTTTAACCCCTCATTTAATGAAATAAAAGAATTAATATTAACATCCGAAGAAGAAGCTGCATTATTAAATTTCGAAGTCATTTCAAAAAATCCAGAAAACAAAGCTGAATTAAATGAAATTCCCTTAAAGGATAATACTTTAGATTTTGAGGTTTTAGAAACTAAGGATGAGCTTACTGTATTGAACCCATCTAACGAACCCTCATTTGAAATTGAAACGCCACTAGCGGAGGCAGATGTATTAGATGATGAAAATAAAGCGTCTAAATTAGTAGAACAATTTGGAGAGTACGACCCTACCTTAGATTTAGGATCTTATAAATTTCCAACATTTGATTTATTAACCGATTATGGAGACGGAAAAGGCAAAGTAACTCAAGAAGAATTAGTTGCTAACAAAAATAAAATTGTAAATACCTTAAGAAATTTTGGTATTGAAATTGAAAAAATTATGGCTACCGTTGGCCCAACCGTTACCTTATACGAGATTGTTCCTGCGGCCGGTGTTCGCATTAGCAAAATTAAAAATTTAGAAGATGATATTGCCTTAAGTTTAGCGGCATTGGGCATTCGTATTATTGCGCCTATTCCAGGTAAAGGTACTATTGGCATTGAAGTGCCAAATCAAAATCCAGAAATGGTGCCAATGAAAAACATTTTAGCTTCTGAAAAATTTAATAATTCAACTTTTGAATTACCTATTGCTTTAGGCAAAACAATTAGCAACGAAATTTTTATTGCCGACTTAGCAAAAATGCCACACTTGCTTATGGCTGGAGCTACTGGCCAAGGTAAATCCGTAGGTTTAAACGCTGTACTCATTTCTTTATTATACAAAAAACATCCGTCACAAGTTAAATTTGTTTTGGTGGATCCTAAAAAAGTAGAATTAACTTTATTTAAAAAAATAGAACGTCACTTTTTAGCCAAACTGCCAAATGCAGAAGATGCTATTATTACAGATAATACCAAAGTAGTTCATACACTTAACTCTCTCTGTATTGAAATGGATAATCGTTATGCACTTCTTGAAGATGCTCAAGTTCGTAACATAAAAGAATACAATGTAAAATTTGTTAATCGTAAATTAAATCCAACCGAAGGCCATAAATATTTACCATACATAGTTTTGGTAGTAGATGAATTTGCAGATTTAATTATGACTGCTGGTAAGGAAGTAGAAACCCCAATTGCTCGTTTAGCTCAATTAGCAAGAGCTATTGGAATACACTTAATTATTGCAACTCAACGCCCTTCAGTAAACATTATTACTGGAACCATTAAAGCTAATTTTCCTGCCCGAATAGCTTTTAGAGTTACTAGTAAAATAGATAGCCGTACTATTTTAGATTCAGGTGGTGCCGACCAGTTAATTGGACGTGGCGATATGTTATTAAGCACTGGTAATGATTTAATTCGTATTCAATGTGCTTTTGTTGATACGCCAGAAGTTGAAAAAATAACTGACTTTATTGGCAACCAAAGGGCCTATCCAAGTGCATTTATGCTTCCTGAATATGTAGGAGAAGATGGAAGCGATGGTAAAGAAGAGGTAGATTTAAGTGAACGAGATAAGATGTTTGATGAGGCCGCAAAATTAGTTGTTAATTTTCAACAAGGCAGCGCTTCTTTCTTACAACGTAAATTAAAATTAGGTTACAATCGTGCCGGAAGAATTGTTGATCAGTTAGAAGCTGCTGGATTTATTGGGCCGTTTGAAGGTAGTAAAGCAAGAGAGGTATTGGTAAAAGATATGGCGCAACTAGATGAAATAATAAAAAAAATAAAAAGTAAATAAACTATTTTTTAGATTATTTAAAATTTAAAATAATATTTAACCCATTAAACCTTTTATATATTTGTCTATCAAAAAAAAAATATAAAAATAAATCATGAAAAAATTACTATTGCTTTTTTTTACCTTTTGTTTTTTAGTTTCGATTGGTCAAGATCAAGATCCTAAAGCTAAACTCATATTAGATGATTTAAGTAAAAACACCAAAACTTATAAAACTATTTTAGCTGAGGTGGCATTTACAATGTATAACAAAGAAAAAAAAGCCATTGAGAAACCTCAAATATGGAAAATACAAGTTAAAGGACAAAAATTTCGATTAGAAATACCGGGTACTTCAATAGTTTGTGATGGAGTTACGTTGTGGAATTACAATAAAGATGCTAAAGAGGTAACCATAAAAACTTTTGATCCCTTAAGTGACGAACAAAATCCTAGTAAAATTTTTACTATGTACGAAACAGGGTATAAATACACCTATGATACAGAAAAAAAAGTTGGATTAGTTAATTGCTCTGTCATTAATTTATTTCCTGCCATAAAGCCAGAAAAGAAAAAATTTCATACCGTTAAATTATCTATAGATAAAATAAAAAAACAAATGATTCAGTTAATAATGTTGATGAAGGATGGAGGAACTCAAGTATATGACATTAAAAGTTTAAAAACAAATTCAGATTTGGCTGACAAATTATTTATTTTCGATACAAAAGGTCTCAAACCTGATCAGATAAACGACGAGAGAGATTAATTTTAAATATCTATTTACTCGCCCCTCATCTTCTTGTAAGTAATAATTTACAAACTATAAGCAAGTTCATTATTGTATTATAATTAAAAGCTATTATATCTTTTTGTTACTTGAAAGCAATATATTTAAATTTAAGCACATTAAGTTATTGTGTATTAATTGTGGGACAAAATTTAATTAGAAAACCCTTAACTTTTGATAGTCAAGGGTTTCTGATTTTTATTAGTGGTACCTCCAGGAATCGAACCAGGGACACAAGGATTTTCAGTCCTTTGCTCTACCGACTGAGCTAAGGTACCTCACCAATTTAAGAATGCAAAAATACATAATTTATTCGTTTGTCAAAATATTTCCAAAAAAATCTTAATATAAATTAAGCTTCGTTTATAAAATCTATCTTTATGGCAATGAATTTAGTTTTAGATTTTGGTAACACGCGTATTAAGTTAGGCCTTTTTGATAAGGATAGCCTCATACAATCTAAATGTTATAATTCTGTAAATGAGTTATTAACTGATTTAAATCTGTTTCCTAAACTCACACATTGTTTTATTTGCTCTGTAACCCCGCAACACGAATTAGTTTTGGAGCAATTAAAAAAATTAGCAAACACTATTTTATTTAGCGCACAAACTAATTTACCCATTCAAAATTGTTATAAAAGCAATCTTACCTTAGGTTCTGATCGAATTGCGGCTTCGGTAGGTTCTTTTTGTTTATATCCAAATCAAAATGTTTTAACTATTGATGCGGGCACTTGTATAAAATATAATTTTGTAAATAGTCAAAATCAATTTTTAGGTGGCGCTATTTCTCCAGGTATATCAATGAGATTAAAATCAATGCAAGAAAATACAGCGGCTTTACCCTTAGTAAAAATAGATTTAAATTACAATCAATTAGTTGGCGAAAACACAAATCAATCTCTTTTAAGTGGCGCTTTAATAGGGTCTGCTTGCGAGATTGAGCAAATGATAGCGCGATATAAACTCAACTACGAAAATTTGCAAGTTGTATTAACAGGTGGCGATGCCGATTATTTGTCTAAACAACTTAAAAATCGTTTCTTTACCAACCCAATAATTATCATTCAAGGTTTAAACAACATATTAAATTATAACATTGAAAAACAAAATTAATACTCTCTTTTTTTTGCTAATAATTTTGCCAGCAATAGTTTTAAGTCAACTCAATACCTTTAGTCCTTATTCCCGTTATGGTTTGGGCGAAATGTCGCCAACAACATTAGCGCATAATTCAGGTATGGGTGGTACTTATATTGCTCTAAAGCCCGATTCTACAATGCCTATATTTATTAATACTGGTAATCCTGCATCTTATTCTTTAATTAAATTAACCACCTTAGAGGTAGGTGGTTCTTTTTTGAATTCTAATTTTACAAGTGGTACTAATTTAATAAAAAAATGGACAACTAATTTTTCATATGGAGCATTAGGTTTTCCTGTGATGAAAAATGGTGGAGCTTGTTTTGGTATTATGCCCTATACCAATGTTGGATATGAAACTCAAGCAACTAGTAATGAAATCGGAATTGGAAATGTGACCTATAATTATAATGGAGGAGGGGGCTTAAATAAAGCATTTATTGGCTATGGTCTTATGCCTTTTAAATTACAAGTTATCAAATTTAAAAATAAGCGCCTCTATATACCCGATTCTTTAAAGCGTTTATCTAAGTTCGAATACAATTCGATTTTCCTTGTAAAACAAATAATGAGCGATTTATCAATCGGCTTTAACGCAAATTATATTTTTGGCAATATTCAAAATAATACGAAAGTTATTTATCCAAACTCTCAATTGTATAATAATACGAATAGAGTTAGGAGCGTTTCGTTGGGAAATTTTACAGCAAATTTTGGAGCTCAAACAGCAATTTCAATTGATTCGGTAAAATCAAAAAATGGTAAAAAAAGAGTATTAACTGAAAAATTAAAATTCACTTTTGGTTATTTTATGGCCTTAAACAATTCTTTAAAAGCAAATTATAATACTTTTATATATAATTATACAAGTGATAATTTTGGAAATGAATTTATTCGTGATACTGTATTATTTCAAACAGATAAACAAGGTGATATTACCTTGCCCTTAGAGCAGGGATTTGGCTTAGGATTTAAAAAAGGCGAACGATTAAATGTAGTGGCAGATTTTGCAGTAACTAATTGGCAAGATTTTAAATATTTAGATGCAATAAACGAATTTAAAAATAACACAAGAGTTTCTGTGGGCGCCAGTTTCTTGCCTGAAAAATATGCAGTTGGCAATTTGTCTTATTTTCGTCGTATTATTTATCGCATGGGCGCTTCGTATCAATCGGGTTATATAGACATTAAAAAAACTTTACTTGCAGATTATTCAATTACAGCTGGTATTGGTTTGCCGGTTGGCATCGGAAGATCATCTTCAATGGTTAATATTAGCACTCAATATGGACAAATGGGAACTTCAGTAAATAATTTAGTTAAAGATAATTATTGGCGCATTAATATTGGCTTTACTTTTTGCGACCGATGGTTTCAAAAATTTAAATACGATTAATTCTTGTTTAAACAATTTAGTATATCGATAATATGTTGCTTGTCTTTAATGGCATGTACTAACGATATGAAGGAGGTGATGATATTACCTAAAAAAGAATTAAGACCAAGTCAAATTGGAGATAGTGTTACGCTTCTTTATTCTGATAGTACTCAACTTAAAGTGGTTTTAAAAGCTAACCGCATGTTAATATTTAATAAAAATGTAACTGAGCCTTATACTCTTTTACCAAAAGGATTATTTGTTACTTTTTTTGATGATCAAGAAAAAGTGTCGGCCACACTTAAAGCTAATTATGGAATTAGATATGATATAAAAAAACAAATGGAAGTTAAATATGCTGTTGAATTAATTAATAAAGATGGCACTAAACTCGAAACTGAAAAACTAATCTGGAACGAAGTTACGCAAAGAATTTATACTGATGCATTTGTGAAAATAACTAATCGTAAAGAAATTATTATGGGAACAGGCATGGAAAGTAATCAAGATTTTACAAAATACGAAATTAAACATGTAACAGGGCAAATTCAAATAAACACGGATGAAAAATAATAATGTACAACACAGAATTTTCGTTTTTTTAGAACGTCTATGGCTTTCCTCAGCAATCTTAGGCGTTTGTTGTATGGCATATTTTTTAATAATTAAAGATAACGACAGCGCTGTTTTCTTTTTTGGTTTTTTTATTTTATCGTCTTTATTATATTTAATGCGAAAGCGACAAAAAGCTCGTTTTGAAGCGCAACTAAAAAAGAAAGAAGAAGCTGAGCATAAAAGTAATATTCAAAATAATTAATTATAACACATGTTTCTTGTCCTTTTAAAAGAAAGTTTAATTTTTGCATGGCAATCTTTAGTGTCTAATAAATTACGTTCTTTTTTAAGTTTACTAGGAATCACCATTGGTATTTTTGCTATTATTTTAGTGTTTACGATTGTAGATGGGTTAGAGAATAATATCCGAGGTAGCATTCAATCTTTAGGTAATAACGTAGTTTATATACAAAAATGGCCTTGGACTTTTGGGCCCGATTATCCATGGTGGAAATATATAAATCGTCCAACACCAAAATATTATGAATTAGACGAGTTGCAAAAGCGATGTAAAACTACTCAAGCTATTGCTTATCGTTTGGGCGCTCGAAAAACAATTAAATATAAATCAAACAGTATTAAAAACGCATCGGTTGCGGGAATTTCTTATGAATTTTATAAAATTAAAAACTTTGATTTAAGCGATGGTCGTTATTTTACTCAAAACGAAATTGAAGCTGGATATGCTGTTGTAATTATTGGTGCTAATATTGCAGCAGGCTTATTTCCAAATCAAGATCCTGTCGGAAAAGAAATTATAATTGGTGGCCGAAAAGCAAATGTAATTGGAGTAATTAAAAAGGAAGGAGAAAGTTTATTAGGAATTAGTTTCGACTATCAGGCCATTACTCCATTTAATTTTGCCCGATACATTATTGATACTAAATCTGAAAATTCAGACCCTACCATTTATGTAAAAGCTAAAAATAATATTTCTAATGTCGAAATGATGGATGAATTGACGGGCTTGATGCGTGCCATCAGAAAAATAAAACCAATTGCAGAACCAAATTTTGCTCTCAACGAAACGAGCTTGTTAAGTAAAGGCTTTGATAGTTTATTTGAAATTATTGGAATAGCCGGCTGGATTATTGGTGGCTTTTCCATTTTAGTAGGTGGCTTTGGCATTGCAAATATTATGTTTGTGTCTGTTAAAGAACGAACAAATTTAATTGGCATTCAAAAAAGTTTAGGTGCAAAAAATATTTTTATATTAATTCAATTTTTAGGCGAAAGTGTTTTACTCAGTTTTATTGGTGGTTTTTTTGGTTTATTACTTACTTATATAATAACAATTTTAGGAAAAGATGCTGTTGGAATGGATATAGGCTTAACCGGCACTAATATTATTTTAGGTTTTACCATTTCAATTTTGATAGGAATTATAAGTGGATTTATTCCAGCGTATAGCGCTTCGCAATTAGATCCTGTTGAAGCAATTAGAACAAATTAAAATAGTAATAGTTTTGAAACGACCCCGAATTATAACCGCTTTTTGTATTATCGGATATTTATCGGTAATCTTTACTTTCCCTCAGGTTTTTTCTCCTGCAATAAAAAAATTAGGACTCTTTGTTCCTGCAATTTTTGGAGTTTTAGTTGCTGCTTATTTTATCGCTTGTGTTGGTTTATGGCATTTCAAAAAATGGGGAGCCGAACTTTATCTCATTTCTTTCTTTTCTAAAACATTTTTTTATTTAATTATTCACGATACCGGCATTAGTTTTTATTTTGGAATAGTTGCCGCTTTTATTTTTTCAATTATTTTAATCCGATATTACCCGAAAATGGATAAAAATTTATAATCTTTTTGATTATTCAATTCTTTTTTATTAAAAATACTTAAATAGTGTATTTTCTAAAAAAAAATAAAAAAAATAAAGTTTTTTTTGTATATCTTTATTAATGGAATTGAAAATTTCAAAAATCCACGTACAAAAACAAATTGAATTAATATTTAAGCCAAAGAATGATTCCCGAGACAAAGACTTCAGAAATTACAGCTACTCTAAAAAAATTTTTTGGATTTAATGGCTTTAAAGGAACCCAAGAAAAAATTATTAAAAATTTATTAAGTGGGCGAGATACATTTGTAATTATGCCCACTGGCGGTGGCAAAAGTTTATGCTATCAATTACCTGCCATTGTTAGCGAAGGAACAGCCATTGTTGTTTCTCCTCTTATCGCTCTTATGAAAAACCAAGTGGATGCCATAAGAGGTTTTAGTAATGAATCTGGCATTGCCCATTTTTTAAATTCATCATTAAATAAAAGCGATACTGCACAGGTAAAAAAAGATGTTTTATCTGGTAAAACAAAATTACTTTACATTGCTCCCGAAACATTAACAAAGGAAGATAATATTAGTTTTTTTAAGGAATTTAAAATTTCATTTTTTGCCATAGATGAGGCTCATTGTATTTCTGAATGGGGCCATGATTTTAGACCTGAATATCGCCGACTGAGACCAATCATTGAAGCCGTAGGTAATGTGCCAGTAATTGCATTAACAGCAACTGCTACGCCTAAAGTTCAGCAAGATATTCAGAAAAATTTAGGCATGTTAGAGGCTGATTTATATAAATCTTCGTTTAATCGTGATAACCTTTATTACGACATAAGAGCCAAACAAAACGTTAATAAAGAAATTATTAAATATGTTAAAAACAATAGTGGTAAAAGTGGAATCATTTATTGTTTAAGTCGTAAAAAAGTTGAAGAGGTTGCAAACGAACTAAAAGCAAATGGTATTAAGGCGGCCCCTTATCATGCAGGTTTAGATTCTAAAGAACGTGGGCTTACTCAAGATATGTTTTTAATGGAAGACTTGCACGTAATTGTTGCAACTATTGCATTTGGAATGGGAATAGATAAGCCAGATGTTCGTTTTGTAATTCATCACGATATCCCAAAATCATTAGAAGGATATTATCAAGAAACCGGAAGAGCAGGAAGAGATGGAGGAGAAGGAAATTGTGTAACTTTTTATAGTCACGACGATATCTTAAAATTAGAAAAGTTTATGAAGGATAAGCCGGTTGCAGAGCAAGAAATCGGTAAACAAATGTTATCAGAAACATCTTCTTTTGCCGAATCAAATAGCTGCCGAAGAAAATTTTTGTTGCATTATTTTGGGGAAGAATTTGATGAATCAAAATGTAACGAAATGTGCGATAATTGTCGCCATCCTAAAGAAAAGTTTGAAGCAAAAGAAGACCTAGAATTAGCTTTAGAATGTGTTCTCGAAATAAAAGAAAAACATAAAATTAAAGATGTTATTAATGTTTTAATGGGCATACTAACGGCTACCGCTAAAACATATAAACAAAATGTTTTAGAAACATGGGGCAAAGGAATTGATCACGATAAGGACGATAAATTTTGGATGTCCATATTGCGCCAAGCTATTGT
>Ga0214919_10002898_pt1 | contig 26484 bp, 22 predicted proteins | sample LL1503_MetaG_FD_177994 | JGI IMG/M metagenome (GOLD analysis project Ga0214919, IMG submission 177994) | Freshwater microbial communities from Lake Lanier, Atlanta, Georgia, United States - LL-1503 | ecosystem: Environmental > Aquatic > Freshwater > Lake | place: USA: Georgia | collected...
TTTTCGTGTATCGCAAGAAGAAGCCGAAGATGCCCATCCTTTTTTATCCGTAGAAAAGGAAGTTTTTTGGAAGATCATTACAAAAAAACCTGTAGTGGCTTCTGAAAAAGAGATGAAAGAAAACAATCGAAGCAGAAGCGCAAAAATGCGTGCTGCCGAAAGAGTATAATAGTATGTCCGTACCCATTAACCCAGCCCCTAAGAATACAATAAAAAGTATTCTTAATTATCAGTGGATTGTTATGAACATTGGTTTCTTTTTGTTCTTAGCATTCATCGCTATTCTTTACATAGCGAATGGGCATCTTACCGACAAAACAATCCGAAGAATTAATACAACACAAAGAGAGCTTAAAGTACTTCAGTTCGAATACAAAACTATTAAGTCTGAATTAATGCGTCGAAGTCGAGCCATTGAAGTGCAAACTGCTATGGAGCCTTATGGTTTAGTGGTTTCTAAAGAAATGCCTATTAGACTTGCTATTGAAAATAAAATTAAAAAACCCATTAAAAACTAAGTATGGACGTAAAACGCGACATATTATGGAGGGTATATTTAAGCTTTATACTTATTGTATTAGTTTGTATTCTTATTATAGGTAAAGCATTTTACATTCAACAAGTTCAAGGTAAATATTGGAGAAGCTTAAGTGATAGTTTACACCAACGAATTGTAGAAATACCTGCAGCCAGAGGTACTATCTATAGCGAGGATGGTCAAATGTTAAGTACCAATATTCCTCAGTTTGATATTTATATCGATTTTAGAGTAAGTCCACTTCACGAAAAAAGTGGGCTATTATTTAGAACACATATCGATTCATTATGTTTGAATTTAGCTTCTTTATTTAAAGATAAGTCCGCAGAAAAATACAAAGAGGAATTAACCAAGGCTTATGAAGCTAGCGAGGGAAACTATGAATTAAGAAAGAAAATTTCTTATAGAGAATATTTACAATTAGTGAAATTTCCATTATTCAAATTAGGAAGGTATAAGAGTGGAATGATTGCAGAGGAAAAAAATATTCGATTAAATCCTTATGAAAATATTGGTTATAGAACTATTGGACTTGCTAGAGATGAAAATAAAGTTGGTTTAGAAAAGTCATATGATACCGTTTTAAACGGTCGCAACGGCCGTCAATTAGTACGCGCTATTGCAGGCGGAGTAACAGTTCCAGTTCAAGAAGGTGAATTTGAAATTGCGCCTGAAACAGGAAAGGATATTGTAAGCACCATTGATGTATTTATTCAAGAAGTGACTGAAAGTGCCCTAAAGAAAATGATGATTCAAAACGACGCCCGTTCGGGTGTTGCGATGGTGATGGAAGTAAAAACAGGGAAAATTAAAGCTATTGCCAACTTAGGTAAAATAGGTGATGGTGTATATGTCGAAGATTTAAATTATGCCACAAGGGTTACAGAACCTGGATCTACATTTAAATTAGTCACATTGCTTTCTGCATTAGAAGATAAAAAAGTAACCTTAGCTTCAAAAGTGAATTTAGAAGGAGGAACATGGAATTATGCAGGTCGAGTAGTGAGGGATGCCGAGAATCATGGCAAACATGAGGCCACTGTTTTAGAAGCTTTTGAAGAAAGCTCCAATGTAGGCATGGCTAAATTAGCTGTTACTTATTTTAATGATAATCCACAAGCCTATTTTAAACATCTTTCAAAATTAAGAATAGATACTACTTCTGGTGTTGATTTAATGGGAGAGGGATATCCATTAATTATTAAGCCAAATAGTAAAAGATGGGGTCCTACTACACTGCCATGGATGGCTTTTGGTTACAATATTGCTATTGCTCCTATTCAAACTTTAACTATGTATAATAGTATCGCAAATAATGGAGTTATGATGCGTCCTTATTTAGTAAATGCTATTAAAGAAGAAGGAAAGATTATTAAAACAATGAGTCCTATGGCTTATGAAGGTGTGGTTTGTTCGCCATCAACTATTAAGGACTTGCATACTGCTTTAGAAGGTGTATGTATTAATGGCACAGCTAAAAAGTTATTTGCTAATAGTTTGTATAAAGTAGCTGGCAAAACAGGAACAGCCTTAGTGGCCGATGGTAATAAAGGGTATGCAGATGCTATTTTTCAATCTTCATTTGTAGGTTATTTTCCTGCAGATAATCCTCAATACACTATAGCAGTTATTATCATTAATCATCCACATGCAGCAAATCATTTTGGGGCATCTGTGGCAGGTCCTGTTTTCAAAGAAATTGCTGACAGATTATATTCAACTTATATACAAAACAAATTAGATATCGCGCCCGTATTTGCAGTAAAAGATAGCTCATTATTTAATTACAGTATTTCAAAAATTTCATTGCAAACTATCGCTAAAAATTTATCTATTCCATATCAAGACTCTACATTAGCCTCTAATAATTGGGTACAATTACAAGGAAAAGGAAAAAATTTAAAAGCAGCTACACAGATCATCTCAGATACCACTATGCCTAATATGACTGGTATGAAACTGCAAGACGCCTTATGGCTTTGTGAAAAGAAGGGATTACTAGTGAAGTGTGTAGGTAAAGGTAAAGTAGTAAAGCAAAGTATTGCGCAAGGAGAAGTAATTATCAAAGGACAACAAATTCAAATTGAATTAAATTAATGAAATCTTTACAATCTATATTATTTGGAGTGGCTTTAAGAGAGGTAGTAGGAACTACCCAAAAAGAAGTCGCCGATATACAAATAGATTCTAGAAAAATTACAAAAGGCTCTGTATTTGTTGCAATAAAAGGTTTACAGGCAGACGGTCATTCATTTATATCAACTGCAATTGAAAAAGGTGCTACAGTGATTGTTTGTGAAAACAAACCATCATCCATAGTAGATATAGTCACTTATATTATAGTGGAAAATGCACAAGAAGCAGTGGCTATTATGGCGCATCAATTTTATGACGAGCCTTCTACACATCTAAAATTAGTAGGTATAACAGGCACTAATGGTAAAACAACGGTAGCAACTTTATTGTATAAGTTATTTTCTGAATTAGGATATACTTGTGGTTTAATTAGCACAGTGCAAAATCATATTGGTGCTGAAATTATTGCAGCTACACATACTACACCAGATGCCATTCAATTAAATGCATTATTGCATAAAATGGTTCAAGCAGGCTGTACGCATGTATTTATGGAAGTGAGTAGCCATGCCATTCATCAACACCGTATTACAGGCTTACAATTTATTGGAGGAGCTTTTACCAATATAACACACGACCATTTAGATTATCATAAAACTTTTGAAGCTTATCTAGAAGCTAAAAAAACTTTCTTTGATAAATTACCAACTAATGCTTTTGCATTAATCAATGTAGATGATAAAAATGGGGCTGCCATGTTTGCAGATACCAAGGCAACCAAATTAACCTACGCTATTCATGCACCTGCAACCTATAAAGGTAAAATTTTAGAAAATCAATTAAGCGGACTCGTATTGCTAGTGAACGATATTGAAGTGCATTGCCGTTTGATTGGCACATTCAACGCTTATAATTTATTAGCAGTATACGGAATAGCAATTCAACTAGGTGAAAAAAATACAGAAGTCTTAACTATATTAAGTGCATTAACAGGCGCGGAAGGAAGATTTGATTATATCATAAGTGCAGAAAAAATTATAGGCATCATTGATTACGCGCATACACCAGATGCCTTAGAGAATGTCTTAAGCACCATTGCCAAATTAAGAAAAGGGAATGAAACAGTTATTACTGTTGTCGGTTGTGGAGGAGATAGAGATAAAACAAAAAGGCCAATTATGGCGCAAGTAGCTTGTGATTTAAGTAATAAAGTATTTTTTACCAGCGATAATCCTAGATCAGAAGATCCGAATGAAATTATCAAAGATATGGAAGTAGGTTTAAGTAGTGGGGCAAAAAGAAAATATATAAATATTGTGGATAGAAGAGAAGCTATTAAAGCGGCAGTAAGTTTTGCAAAATCTGGTGATATTATTTTAATAGCTGGAAAGGGACATGAAAAGTATCAAGAAATTAAAGGCGTGAAGCACGACTTTGATGACAAACAAATATTAGCCATACAATTTAAAGAATTAGAAAAATAATCAATATGCTGTATCAATTATTTTCTTGGCTTGACAAAACATTTAATATCCCAGGATTGGGGGCATTTCAGTTCTTGACTTTTAGAATTGCCATGGCTATTTTAATGTCTTTATTTATTGCCACTGTTTATGGTAAAAAAATGATTCTTTTTTTACAAAAAAAGCAAATTGGAGAAACAGTAAGAGATTTGGGATTAGCAGGTGAGCAACAAAAAAAGGGAACACCTACCATGGGGGGTATTATTATATTATTGAGTATTTTAATTCCTACTTTATTATTTGCCAATTTAGACAAAGTGTATATCCGTTTAATGATATTATGTACAGTTTGGCTAGGCCTTATTGGTTTTTTAGATGATTATTTTAAAATTAGAGCAAGAAAGCAAGCACAAGCTCAAGGAGGCGCTTATAAAAAACAAAACAGTGATGGATTGGCTGGTGTTTCTAAAATTATTGGACAAATAGGACTTGGTATTATTATTGGTGTTACACTTTATTTTAGTAATGCTGTGACTGTAGAAAGAGAAATTATTTCTTCTACTATTTCTGAAAGCTTACAGAAAGGAGAGAAAGTAGCAAAGGGTGCAGATATAGTGGTTAGAAAAATTAACGGAGTTGAAAGACGATTTGTAAAAGTTAAAACGCCTATTACCACCATTCCTTTTGTAAAAAACCATGAATTTAATTACAGTAAAATAATTAGTTGGATAGGTCCAGGTGTTGAAAAATATACTTGGATTATATATATTCTTATTGTCACTTTCATTATTACAGCCGTATCTAATGGTGCAAATTTAACCGATGGTTTAGATGGCTTAGCAGCTGGTGTATCTGCTATTATTGGAGCTGCGCTGGGTGTATTTATTTATGTAAGTGGTAACTATGTATTCGCCGATTATTTAAATGTAATGTACATACCTAATTTAGGCGAGTTGTCCATTTTCGTAGGAGCCTTTGTAGGAGCTTGTATTGGTTTTTTATGGTACAATGCTTATCCAGCGCAGGTTTTCATGGGCGATACCGGAAGTTTAGCATTGGGTGGAATCATTGCTTCACTCGCTATTATTGTTAGAAAAGAATTATTAATTCCAATTTTTTGTGGTGTGTTTTTAATAGAAAACTTATCTGTAATTATTCAAGTAAGTTATTTCAAATACACAAAGAAAAAATTTGGAGAGGGAAGAAGGGTGTTTTTAATGAGCCCACTTCATCATCATTATCAAAAGAAAGGATTTCATGAAAGTAAAATAGCTGTTCGGTTTTGGATTATTACTATTTTATTAGTGGTGGCTTCCATATTAACCTTGAAAACGAGATAAAAACTTGACAAAAAAATTAGTCATATTAGGTGCAGGTGAAAGTGGAGTAGGTACTGCTTTATTAGCCAAACAAAAAGGTTATGAAGTATTTGTATCTGATGGCAGTGCTATCAAGTCTCATTTTCAAAAAGAATTAGAAGAGGCTAGTATTGAATTTGAAGGAGGTTCGCATAATGTAGAAAGAATATTAGCGGCGGATGAAGTAATGAAAAGTCCAGGGATACCAGAAAAAAATGAAATGGTGAAGGCTATAAGAGCTAAAGGCATACCTGTAATAAGTGAAATTGAATTTGGTTATAGATATAAGGGTAAAAGTAAAATTGCAGCTATCACTGGCAGTAACGGGAAAAGTACTACAACTGCTTTATTATATCATATTTGCAAATTAGTAAATGAAGATGTAGCCATGGTTGGTAATATTGGTTATTCATTCGCAAGACAAATTGCCCAATCACCAAAAGCCTTATACATAATTGAAGTAAGCTCTTTTCAATTAGACGACATTCAATATTTCAAGCCTGAAATTGCAATTTTATTAAATATCACGGAAGATCATTTAGATAGGTATGATCACCAATTTGAAAATTATATTAAAAGCAAGTTTAGAATTATTGAGAATCAAACTTCAGAAGATTATTTCATCTATTGCATAGATGATGAAACCATCGTTAAACATTTAGAACTACTAACCATCAATACTAACCCACTACCATTTTCTATGAAACAAGAAGTAAAAAAAGGAGGCTACATCAAGAACGACCAAATGATGTTAAAAATCCAAGAAGAACGCGTTACGATGAGCATTTATGATTTTGCCTTAAAAGGAAAGCATAATGCTTATAACACCATGGCAGCAAGCATTGCGGCTACTACCTTAGGTATCAGAAAAGAAAAAATTCGCGAAGCAGTAAGTAATTTCCATAGCCTAGAGCATAGAATGGAATTCGTTGCTACTGTAAGAGGAGTAGATTTCATTAATGATAGCAAGGCTACGAATGTAAACAGCACTTGGTATGCTTTAGAGAGCATGCAAAAAAACACTGTTTTAATTTTAGGCGGTGTAGACAAAGGGAACGATTACGAATTAATAGCCGATCTAGTGAAAGAGAAAGTAAAGGCTATTGTTTGTATGGGTACCGATAATAAAAAAATTATTGAATTTTTTAAAGACAAAGTAGGCACAATTGTTGAAGTAGATAGCGCTAAAAAAGCAGTAAATGCTTCTTTCAAATTAGCAGAAAAAGGTGATTTAGTTTTAATGAGCCCAGCTTGTGCAAGTTTTGATTTATTTAAAAACTATGAAGACAGGGGACGTCAATTTAAAGAGTCTGTAAAAGAACTATAATTTCTCTAAAAGAACTTTGCTTTATGTTTAACGATACTACCGACAAATTATTTTCACAAATGCCCACTATTGGTGGGATGAAAGATCATTTAGACCAAAGAACGAGGGGTGATAGATACATATGGGGGTTAGTCATTGTATTGTCACTTATTTCTATATTAGTCGTTTATAGTGCTACTGGTTCATTGGCTTATAAAATGTACCGTGGAAATACCAGTGTATATTTGTTTAAACAAGTTGTTTTTACTTTAGTGGGTTTGCTAGTTATTTTCGGATTACATCGTGTGAACTATACTGTCTTTTCTAAAATAGCTACCATTTTATTCATGTTTTCTATTCCTTTATTAATTTATACTTTATTTTTTGGTGCAAAAATTAATGAAGGTAGTAGGTGGATCAAATTACCTATAATTAATTTAACTATACAGACAAGTGATTTAGCCAAGTTGGCTTTGTTTATGTATCTGTCAAAGATGTTAAGCAAGAAACAGGAAGTAATCAAGGATTTTAAAAACGGTTTTTTACCAGTTATCACACCTGTATTAATTATTTGTGCATTAATTATGCCAGCGAATTTATCAAATGCACTTTTAACTGGAGCTACTTCATTATTACTAATGTTCATTGGTAGAGTAAGTATCAAGCATATTTTATTAACTATTTTAGTGGCAATGATACCGGTGGTTATTATCATTAGTGTAGCTATGGCAACACATTCCAGTAAATCAGTCGAAGGGGGGCCTGTGGTTGCAGAAAAAATGAAAAGCTTTGGTCGTTTTGGAACTTGGGTAAGTAGGGTGCAAGATTTTATGTATGCAAAGGATAATGATGTCCCCTATCAAGTGCAACAAGCTAAAATTGCCATTGCAAATGGAGGCATTTTTATGGGATTAGGACCAGGCAATAGCAGACAAAGAAATTTTCTTCCACAAGCCTATAACGATTTTATTTATGCTGTCATCATTGAAGAGTATGGATTATTGGGTGGCACCTTTATTATTTTTATATACATCGTTTTCTTATTCAGGTGTATAAGAATATTTAGAAGATGTCCCTATGCCTTTGGCGCCTTTCTTGCACTAGGATTAAGTTTTACATTAATTATTCAAGCAATTGCAAATATGGCAGTGAATGTGAACATTGTACCTGTTACGGGTGTGACATTGCCATTAGTAAGTATGGGAGGAAGTTCTTTCATCTTTACTTGTTGTTCTATAGGACTTATATTAAGTGTGGCTAGAAATGTTGAGCAAATGGAGGGTAAGGCGCCAGTAGAAACTGAAATTGAAATACCAACTGATAACATTGATATAGATACTGAAAATAATGTCATTGAATCAAAAGCATAATACATTACGCATCATTATTGCAGGTGGTGGTACGGGAGGTCATATCTTTCCAGCCATTGCTGTAGCGCAAGCTATAAAAGCTTTAGCGCCAAATACCGTTATTTTATTTGTAGGTGCTTTGGGAAAAATGGAAATGGAAAAAGTGCCTCAAGCGGGATTTGAAATTAAAGGCATCACCATTGCGGGATTTAATAGGGCTCAACTTTTTAAAAATATTACACTTCCTTGGAAACTTTTGAAAAGTTTTTTTCAAGTAAGCGAAATTTTTAAATCATTTAAGCCCAATGCCGTATTTGGAGTGGGGGGCTATTCTAGTTTTCCAGTATTAAAATATGCGCAAACAAAAAATATTCCAACCTATATTCATGAGTCGAATGCCTTTGCTGGCAAAGCTAATAAGTGGCTGTCTAATAATGCTACAAAAATATTTACAGGCACAGTGGGTATGGAATCTTTTTTTCCTGCGACTAAAATTTTAGTAACAGGAAACCCTATTAGAAAAAACATAATCAATCATGCTTATACCAAACAATCTGCTTTACAGGTATTTAATTTAGAAGTCACTAAGAAAACCATTTTAATTTTGGGCGGAAGTTTGGGAGCCAGTTCTATAAATAAAGCTATTCAATCTAATTTGGCTTCCTTTTTTGACAAAAATATTCAATTGATATGGCAAACGGGTAAGCCCAATGCCGATATATACGCTCAGTCGGCCCATAGTTTTGAAAATGTATTTGTTCATTCTTTCATTGATAATATGAGTGCCGCCTATGCTGCTGCAGATATTGTTGTTAGCAGGTCTGGAGCCATGGCCGTATCAGAAATTTGTATTACGGGCAAGCCTGCTGTATTTGTGCCTTATCCACTAGCAGCAGAAGATCATCAAACTTTTAATGCCATGGCGCTTGTTAATAAAAATGCAGCAGCCATAGTGAAAGATAAAGAAGTGGGTAAAGATTTAATCCCATGCGTTTTGCATTTATTAGCAAATGAGGAGCAGATGCAGTTGATGAAGAATAATATAAAGGCCTTTGCATTTAGTAATGCAGATGAGATTATAGCGAAAGAAATTTTGAAACAAATAAATGATTAGTTGAAAATGAATCCATTAACAAACTGCAAGAACATTTATTTTATTGGTATTGGTGGTATAGGTATGAGTGCCTTGGCAAGGTATTTTAATAAACAAGGGGTAAAAGTGAGTGGCTATGATAAAACCTCAACTTTATTAACAGATGCATTAATAGAAGAAGGTATTCAAATTCATTTCGAAGATAATTTAACTAAAATTGATAAAGCAGCTACAGTGATTGTATATACACCAGCTATACCTGCCGAACATGGTGAATTAAATTATTATAGAAACAATAACTATTTGGTCGTAAAAAGAAGTGATGTGCTGCAGTGGATTACTGAAAACGCATTCACTATTGCTATTGCAGGAACGCATGGGAAAACCACCACTACTTCTATGACAGCTCATATACTTCGTCATACAGGGTATGGATGCAATGCCTTTTTAGGTGGTATTGCTACTAATTATGGAACTAATTTTTGGAGCCATGAAAGAAATGTGGTGGTGGTAGAGGCAGACGAGTACGATCGTAGCTTTTTAAAACTAGCACCCAATATTGCCGTGATAACTGCAGTAGATCCAGATCATTTAGATATCTACGGAACAGCAGAAGAAGTAGTTAAAGCCTTTGGTGAGTTCTCAGATAAAATAAAATCAGGTGGTGTACTTATACAAAAATGGGGGACTCAATTTACTACCAACATAAGTAATAAGAAAGTGCTTTCTTATGGATATAATCATAAAGAAGCCTCTTATCATACCATTAATTTAAAAGTTATAGATGGTTCTTATCATTTTGATTTAGTCCATCCCGCTGGTATTTGTAAGGACATTGTATTAAATATGGGGGGCTTACATAATGTTGAAAATGTAAGCGCTGCTATTGCTATTGCATTAAGCTTAGAAATAGATGAAGTAAAAATTAAAGAAGCGGTAGCCTGTTTTGCAGGGGTGAAAAGAAGGTTTGAATATAAAGTTAAAACAGCAAAGAAAGTATTAATAGACGATTATGCGCATCATCCTGAAGAATTAAATGCTTTAATTAGTGGTGTGCGTAGTTTATATCCCAATGAAAAAATGGTGCTAGTATTTCAACCGCATTTATATAGTAGAACCAAGGACCAATGCGATGGATTTGTTGAAACCTTAGACAAGGCAGATGAAGTAATCTTACTACCTATTTATCCTGCGCGTGAACTTCCAATGGAAGGCGTAAGTAGTGAAATGGTATTAAATAAAATGAAATTAAGTCATAAAAAAATAATGTCTAAGGAAGAATTATATAATTGGGCCGCTAAAACAGAAGATAAACTTATTGTTATGGCAGGTGCTGGAGATATTGATACCTGTATTTTAAAAGTTCAAGAAATAATTACAAAAAAATAAATGAAGCATTGGCAAACCATATTAGTTAGAATTCTTTGGAGTATAGCAGGTGCTGCACTTATTGTGTTATTTGTAGTTGCCTGGAAAGCCAAGGAAGAAAAAAAATGCAGCTCCATTCAAATTGAATTAGTAGGAGAGAATACGGCTGCAATATTTATGGATGAAAAAGAAATTTTACAAATTATACACGAGCAGGGGGTGAAAGAAGGCTTAGCTATTGGGGAAGTGAATTTAAATAAATTAGAAAAATATTTAGAAACTATACGTTGGGTAAAACATGTAGAATTATTCTTAGATAACACTCAATCATTACAAGTAAAAATAGAACAACGTTTACCAATTGCACGTATTTTTACAGCTTTGGGTAATTCCTTTTATATCGATAAAGAAGGTTTGCAGCTTCCCTTAAAACAGCTTACTGTATTACGTTTGCCAGTATTTACCAATTTCCCGTCCGATTTGGAAAAATTATCTAAGCCTGATAGTTTACTATTAAATGACATCTTGCATTTTACAAAGGCAGTGCAAAACGATTCATTTTTTATGGCACAAACTGCACAGGTAAATATTGCTGTTAATGGCGATTTTGAATTAATACCATCAGTTGGAGATCATTTGGTTTTAATTGGTTCGGTAGATAACATAGAAGATAAATTAAACAGACTCTATACTTTTTATAAAAAAGTATGGGTTCAAAGTGGTTTGAATGCTTATCAGGTAATAGATTGTCGTTTCGATAACCAAATTGTAGCACTTAAAAAAGGTATGCAACCTATTCAATTTTCTGCAAATGATTTACCTATCGTAGATTCGACAATGGCTTTAGAAGCGAAAAAAGATACAAGTAATCTTAAAGCAATTAGTGTTACAGCTATTAAACCTGCAGTGGTAAATGCGTCCAAAAATATAGCTATAACAAGTACAAAAATAACACCTAAAATTACACCTATCGCAAGTGTGAAAACTAGCACAAAAACAAACTCAAAAAATACAGTTAAAGCACCCTCTAAACTAGCTGTAAAACCTATACCGAAAAATGGGGTGAAAATAGTTCCTAAAACAAGTAGTAAAATAAACAATAAATCGAAATCAAAATCGTTAATTAAAGTGAAGCAGTCTGCCAAGGCCTTAATGCCCCAAAAGAAGGCTTCCACAACAAACAACTAAAAAACAACAAAAATGAGTCAGCACGAATCACCCATTATCGTAGGTCTTGATATTGGAACCACAAAAATCGCTGCCATAGCAGGAAGAAAGAATGAATTTGGTAAATTAGAAATCTTAGGATTTGGACGTGCCAATAGTAATGGTGTTCAACATGGCCAGGTTTTAAATATCGACCAAACCATTAAAGCAATTCAACAAGCTTTACAAAACTGTCAATTAAGTAATCCCGATTTAGAAGTCAACGAAGTATATGTTGGTATAGCAGGACACCATATCAAAAGTTTACAAACAAGAGGAGATCAAGTGCGTCAAGACGCCGAAAATGAAATTCAAGCTTGGGAGATTGAGCAACTTATCAATAATCAAAGAAAAACATTTATTCCTGCAGGAGATCAAATTATAGATGTAATTCCTCAAGAATTTCATGTTGACAACAACCAAAACATCAAAGACCCAGTGGGAGTGAATGGTGTAAAAGTGGGTGCCAACTTTTTAATTTTAACAGGAGACAGAAATGCTATTAGAAATATTAATCGATCTGTTGAAAGAAGTGGTTTAATAACCAAAGATTTAGTCTTACAACCTTTAGCTTCTGCAAGTGCTGTTATGAGTGATGTTGATATGGAAGCAGGTGTAGCTATTTTAGATATTGGTGGCGGAACCAGTGACTTAGCTGTTTTTTATGAAGGTGTATTAAAGCATACAGCTGTTATACCTTTTGGTGGCGAGAATATTACCAATGATATTAGAATGGGATTGGGTGTATTGAAAAGTCAAGCTGAAGCAATGAAGGTTCAGTTTGGTAGTGCATTAACCGATGAAGCAAAAGCCAATGCCTATGTAACTATCCCAGGTTTGAAAGGAATGCCTGCCAAAGAAATTAGTGTTAAAAGTTTAGCTGGTATTATTCAAGCTAGAATGAGTGAAATACTTGATTTTGTTACTTATCATTTAAAGCAAGTGGGCATGGATAGCCGCATGTTAAATGGAGGTGTGATTTTAACAGGGGGTGGTTCTCAATTGAAACATTTAATTCAATTAACTGAATATATTACTGGTTTGAATGCAAGAATTGGTTTACCTAACGAGCATTTAGCGCCTAATCATATTGAAGAATTAAAAAAACCAATGTATTCAACTTGTATTGGTTTAATCTTAAAAGGATATAATGACTACGAGCAAAATCATAAAGTATTTACAGAGACATTTAAGAAGGTAGAAGTGCCAAAGTCTTTAACTGTAAATAATACAGGATCTGCAAATGGTTTAACTAGTCAAAGAGTAGAACCGAAGCCAGTTGCCACTACTTTAACTACAGAACAAATTGAGAAAAGAAAGAGCAAATTCTGGGATCGTTTCAAGAATAACCTTATTGAAATTTTCAGTGAGGAAGACGATAAATTATTACCATAATATTTACCCACAATATGGTTATAAAAAACCAATAGAATAAAATCTTAAAAAGGTAATTTCGATATAACTAACTAAGAACGAACCATCTAACTAACCTATCTAAACACAAAAAAATGATTCAATTTGATTTGCCAAAACAAAAATCATCCATCATAAAGGTCCTCGGCGTAGGCGGCGGTGGAAGTAATGCTGTCAACTTTATGTTCAATCAAGATATTGCAGGAGTTGATTTTATTATTTGCAACACCGATTCTAAAGCGATTGAGCAAAGTACAGTTCCAAATAAAATTCAGTTAGGACCACATTTGACGCAAGGTTTAGGTGCCGGCGCCGATCCTTCAGTAGGAAAATTAGCAACTGAAGAATCTTTGGATGAAATAAGAAAAATATTAGAAGTTAATACCCGTATGGCGTTTATTACGGTGGGAATGGGTGGTGGCACTGGAACAGGGGGTGCTCCCATTATTGCAAAAATTTGTAAAGATTTAGGCATATTGACAGTGGGTATCGTAACTACTCCTTTCGGATTTGAAGGACCACGCAGACAAGCACAAGCAGAAGAAGGCATTAAGCAATTAAAACCTTTAGTAGACACTTTATTAGTGATCTCTAATGATAAATTACGTGTACAATATGGTAATTTAAAAATGAAAGAAGCTTTTACCAAAGCCGATAACGTTTTGGCTACTGCTGCAAAGTGTATTACAGATGTAATTAATAGCCGTGGACATATAATTGTAGATTTCGCGGATGTATGCACTGTTATGAAAAATGGTGGCGTTGCTATTTTAGGAAAAGCAGAAGTAGAAGGAGAGAATAGAGCTCAAAGAGCTATTGAAGAAGCATTGAATTCACCATTATTGAATGACAATGATATTAGAGGTGCAAAATGGATATTATTAAACATTAATAGTGCTGAAGGAGATTATGAGTGTTCGATGGATGAATTAGAAACTATTAATAATTTCTTACGTGAGCGTACAGGAGAAAATTCTGATGTCATTATGGGTATGGGGTACGATTCAACATTGGGTCAAAAATTAGGTATAACCCTTATTGCAACAGGTTTTGAGCATAAGGACCCATTCCAAAAGCAAACACCAAAAAAAGCTGAGGCTCCTGTTGAAGAAAAAATTGTAATGACATTACTTACTGAAGATTCAGTTAATGAGACAAACAATTTAAAGTCTGCACCTACCGAAGCGGTTGCCGAAACTCCAGCAGAAGAGCCAAAAACAGAAGAACCTACAATTGGCGATAGTTATTTTACTTTAGGAGAGGAAGTGGTAGAAGCCATTGATGAAGTAGCTGCAATTGTTGAAGAAGAAGTGGAAGAGGAAATGAGTATACATGAAGTAGATGAAATTTCAGAGAAAGAATATGAGGCTGAAATTGACGCTCAAATTAGTATTGCTGCTAATGAAGTGATGGAAGAGATGGTAAGTCAACCTATCGTTTTTGAAATCAATGATGTGTATGAGGGTGAAGATGTAGAAGAACAGGAGGAAGTAGTAGTGAATGAAGTAGAAGAAGAACAATTAGAAGAAGAAGTGATAGTAAGTGAATTAGCTGCTCCAGTGGCTGAAACGAATCATTTCATTCTAACAAAGCCTACCAATATTTATGCAGAGCATACTGAAGAAGAGCCATCCTTAGAAGAGTTTGAAGAGATGGAAGAAGAAGAGATGGAAGAAGAGGAGATGGAAGATCAGGAGATGGAAGAAATGCTAATCCAAGATGATTTAACAGTTACCATGCAAGAAATAGTAGAAGAAGAGTTAGTAGAGGAAATTATAGTAGAACAAGTAACACCTGAGATGATAGAAGAAGAAAAGGTTGAGGAAGAACTTGTAGAAGTAGCTGAGATAACTATGCAAGCAGCTCCAGTTCAAGAATCTGTTGTTTATGAAAGCTCATTTAGAATGGAAGAAGAGCCTACTATGCAACTTGTGATGAGAGATGAGTCCTCTTTTAACGCCAATCAAAATAATGCAAAGCAACACCCTTCTTCATTTGATATGCCTATGGATGATGCAGAAGAGCAAAGAAAAAAAGTAGCTGAACGTATACAGAAATTAAGAAACTTATCTTTCAATATTAGTAATGCATCTGATCCAAATAATGAATTTGATGCAGTGCCTGCTTATGTAAGAAGAAATTTAGATTTGTTTGGTAATACCATGGCTTCAGTAGAAAACTATTACAGTAAGTATACAGTAGAAAAAGATGAGAATAATCAAACACAAATTTCTACCATTAATACTTTTTTAGACGGTAAAAAACCAGATTAAAACTTGTTTTTTGTGTACAGTTGATTTTAGTTGTAACCCCACCCCTTAAAAGGTGGGGTTTTTGTTGTTAATTTTCATGTACTTTTATAGTATGCAAACAGTATTAATTACAGGCGGCACAGGCATGATCGGCCAGGCATTGGCAAAGCAGTTTATTGCAACTGGCTATGAGGTAATTATAATATCAAGAAATCCTAAAAGGTCTAGTAGAGAGCATTTGTCTTATGCAAAATGGGATGTAGAGAAATCAGAAATTGACTTGGAAGCTTTATCCAAAGCAGATATTATTGTGCATTTAGCAGGAGAAGGCGTGGCAGATAAAAGATGGACAGTGAAAAGAAAACAAGCCATTGTAGATAGCAGGGTGCAGTCAGGTAATTTATTAGTAAAGGCTTTAAGTGAAAATAAACATAAAGTAAAAACATTCATAGCAGCTTCTGCCATTGGTTGGTATGGTCCAGATACGGTAGCAAGTTTGGAACATGGATTTGAAGAAACAAATGCTCCTGATAATTCTTTTTTAGGCAATACTTGTCTATTATGGGAACAAAGCACTGCAGCTGTTGCAAACATGGGAATACGTTTAGTAACATTAAGAATAGGTATTGTATTGAATAAAAAAGGAGGTGCACTTGCTGAATTTTTAAAACCAGCTAAATTTGCCTTGGCCGTTATTTTAGGAACAGGGAAACAAATTATAAGTTGGATTCATCAATCGGACTTATGTAAAATGATTCAATATGCTATTGAAACACCTGCTTTGCAAGGAATTTATAATGCTGTTGCACCGAATCCTGTAACGAATAAAAAATTAGTATTAACTATTGCCAAAAATACTTATCCTATTTACTTCCCTTCTTTTATGCCTGGTTTTTTACTTAAAATAATACTAGGAGAGATGAGTATTGAAATATTAAAAAGTACAAATGTGAGTGCAGAAAAAATACAAAACGCAGGTTTTGTGTTTGATTATCCTGTAATTGATGAGGCAATTATTAATTTAATAAAATAAGTGAAGAAATAATATCACTAGCATTATTTTAATCAAAAATGCTGCTAGAAATAATTTAGGCTATAGCTAATCTAGAGCCCTTACTAGTTTCTTATAGGTCTTCCTGAAGTAATCACCGATTGAATTCTTTCCAAAGTTTTTTTCTGTCCACATAAACTCAAAAAGGCTTCTCTTTCTAAATCGAGTAAGTATTGCTCATTTACTAAAGTAGGCTCACTTAAATCACCACCACACATTACATAGGCTAATTTTTTAGCCACTAATACATCGTGATCTGTTGCATAACCTGCTCTCCACATACCATTGATACCAGCGTAAAGTGCTCCTAGGCCTGCTTTTCCAAGCACTTTAATATCTTTTCTTTGTTGAGGTTGTGTATAGCCTGCTTTAAATAATTGAAGTGCTTGATCTTTAGCATTTGCTATGCGGCGTGATTGATTCAGTACAATAAAGTCTTGCCCCTTTCTTAAAATGCCCATATCCATGGCTTCACTTGCAGAAGTAGCTACTTTGGCAGTTGCTATATTCATAAACCTTTTATTGAGTGTAATAGTTTCTGGTTCGTCTACATGCATTTCATCAGAAGCGCGTAAAACAAATTCTTTGGTACCACCACCGCCTGGAATTACACCAATACCTAATTCTACCAAACCCACATAGGTTTCTGCTGCGGCACAAATACTATCGGCATGTAAATTCATTTCACAGCCACCACCTAAACAAAGTCCGTGTGGAGCTGTAACAACTGGAATAGAAGAATACCTTACACGCATCATTGCATTTTGAAAAGTACGAATTGCCATATCTAATTCTTCATAATCTTGTTCAATAGCTAACATAAATATCATACCCACATTCGCACCTGCACTAAATAAATTACCATCGTTGGCAATGACAAGTCCATTGTACTTTTCTTCAGCAAGGGCAATAGATTTATTTAATCCTTCTAATACTTCTCCTCCAATACTATTCATTTTGGTATTCCAACTAAAACCTGCTACACCATCTCCTATATCTACTAAATGACAAGCACTGTTTTTCCAAATTGTTTTTTCTTGGAAGTCAGATAAGATAATAAATGAATCGGCACCTGGTATTAATTTATAAGCATCTGTCACTACATCATAATAATAACGTTTACCCTCTTGTACTTTATAGAAGCTTAACCCTTTTTGTGACAGCTTCTCCACCCAGGCTGCTACTGCGTATCCACCTGCCTTCATATCGGTAATAACGGTTGCAACATCAAGTGCATCCCAGGTTTCAAAAGCACCAATTTCCCAACCAAAACCTGCTTTTAGAGCGTCATCAAGACGATATAATTCATCACTAATTTCTGGAATTCTATGACTTACATAAGAGAATAATGCAAAGTGAAACTGTCTTACAAATTCACCAGCTTTATCTTTTGCTTGGTATAAAGATTTTATTCTAGCAGGTAAACTTTCAATTGCTTTAGCGGCTCCAATAGATGCCATTTTAGTTTTTACGCGCGGTTCGTATTCAAAAGTTTTTAAATTTAGTGTTAATATTTCTTTTGAAGTAGCGGTTTTTATTTTCTTAAAAAATCCTTGACCTGTTTTATCACCTAACCAATTTTGTGCCACCATTTTTTCTAACCAAGGGGGCAAAGTAAAAATATTTTTTGCTTCATCATTAGGGCAATTCGCAGCCACCCCTGCGGCTACTTTTACTAAAGTGTCAATACCTACTACATCGGCGGTTCTAAAAGTAGCCGATTTAGGACGACCCATTAAAGGCCCAGTGATAGCTTCTATTTCGTCAATACTTAATTCTAATTTTTCCATGATATGCAAAACGCTCATCATGCTATAAACCCCAACCCTGTTAGCAATAAAGGCAGGTGTGTCTTTACATAAAACTGTAGTTTTTCCTAAAAAAACATCTCCATAATGCATATGAAAATCTATTATGGCTGGATCGGTTTTAGTAGTAGGAATAATTTCAAGTAAGCGTAAATATCGAGGAGGATTAAAAAAATGTGTTCCACAAAAATGCTTTTGAAAATCTTCACTGCGTCCTTCTGCCATTAAATGAATGGGAATTCCAGAAGTATTGGAGCTAACTAATGTCCCTGGCTTTCTATATTTTTCTACTTGATCGTATATGAGTTTTTTAATATCTAATCTTTCTACTACTACTTCTATTATCCAATCCACATTTGAAATTTTAGCCATATCGTCTGTAAAATTTCCAGTGCTAATATTGGACGAAAATTTTTGTAAGTATAAAGGAGAAGGGTTAGATTTTATAGATGCTTGCAAAGAACTATCTACCAATTTATTTCTTTCTTTAGCATTCTTGCTTTCTTCAGTACCCGGATTCAACATATCTAACAACAATACTTCTACACCTATGCCTGCAAAATGACAAGCAATACGTGAACCCATTACACCACTGCCTAAAACGGCTACTTTTTTGATTGAACGTTGCATAAATAAAGCATTTTTGTAAAATTAGTTAGTTATGCAACTATTTTCAAAAAAACTTTTCATTTTCGGGTATTTTTTTTGCCACTGGTTGCGTCATTTGACCTTTTAACAAATGCACCTTGTAGGTAGGGGGCTTTGAACTACATTTGTATTATGCAAGTTGATTCTAAATTAGTTAGCCATTTAGCGCAATTATCTAAATTAAATGTGGCGCCTGAAAAAATGGAGAAATTAGTGGCCGATATGCAGGATTTAGTGGGGTTTGTAGAAAAGTTAAATGAATTAGATACTTCAGGCATTGCCCCTTTAATGCATATGGGTGATACTAAAAATATGCTTCGTGAAGATATCGTGGAAGGTTCAATTCCAAATGCCGAAGCCTTGAAAAATGCGCCAGCTTCAGATGGAACTTTCTTTAAAGTACCTAAAGTAATAAGTAAATAAAATAGTATGTCATCAGTTATTCAATTAAGAGATCTTCAAAAAAGTTATTTCATGGCGGGCCAAGCCATACCAGTGTTAAAGGGTATTAATCTTGATATTCTTAAAAATGAATACGTTGCTTTAATGGGCCCATCTGGAAGTGGTAAGAGTACACTAATGAATATTTTAGGTTGTTTAGATTCTCCTACAAGTGGTATGTATAATTTGAATGGACATGATGTAAGTAAAATGAGCGATGATGAATTAGCAGGTATTAGAAATGTGGAAATTGGTTTTGTTTTCCAACAATTTAATTTATTACCTCGTTTGTCTGCTGCAGAAAACGTTGCCTTGCCATTAGTTTATGCAGGTATTTCGAAAAAAGATAGAATAGAAAGAGCCATGGTGGCACTTGAAAAAGTGGGCTTGGCTGAAAGAAGTCATCATAAATCCAATGAATTAAGTGGTGGTCAAATTCAACGTGTAGCCATTGCACGCGCTTTAGTTAATAACCCTTCTATTTTATTAGCAGATGAGCCTACTGGAAACCTAGACTCTAAAACCTCAGTGGAAGTTATGGAGCTTTTTGGAAAAATACATTCTTCAGGTAATACGGTCATTTTAGTAACCCACGAAGAGGATATCGCTCATTATGCACACAGAGTGGTGCGCTTAAGAGATGGTCTTGTGGAAACCGACACTTTAAATAAGAATGTTTCTCATTTCTAATATTCCTATTTGAACTTTATTTTATTAGTTTTGTTAGTATCTAAAACCCGGTATTCTTTTACCTATTTTAAAGCTGGGTTACTATAAGCATTATGAAAATTTACACAAAAGCAGGCGATTTAGGTAGTACTTCATTAATTGGGGGTACCCGTGTTCCAAAAAGCCATATTCGTATTGAATCATATGGTACTGTAGATGAGCTAAATTCTTTCATTGGTTTATTAATAGATTTAGTTACAAATGCTGAAATTAAAGCAGTTTTAAAAGAAGTTCAAGACAGATTATTTACTGTGGGATCTTCTTTGGCCTGTGATCCAGATAAAGAACCCGAGTTAAAAATTCCCGATTTAAAAGAAGACGATATTACATATTTAGAATCTCTAATGGATAAAATGAACGAGGACTTGGAACCTATGAAGTCTTTTATTTTACCTGGCGGACATCAAGCTATTTCTACCGCTCATATTGCGCGTTGTGTATGTCGAAGGGCAGAACGTTGGTGCGTTAATTTACAAGAAGAAGATTTATTTGTAGAACCCATGGTCATAAAATATTTGAACAGACTAAGTGATTACTTATTTGTCTTATCAAGATATATTGGTTATTTGAATGGGGTGCCAGACTCTCCTTGGAAACCAAGGGTATAAATAATAGACTAATTAATAGATTAAATAAGAGTCAAGTCTTATATAAATTTCCCGTCTTTCATTGTTAAACTACGGTTGCTCATAGTAGCCAATGATTCATTGTGTGTTACTATTAAAAAACTTTGGTTCATTTCATTTCTTAAACGAACAAATAATTGATGTAAGGCATTTGCGTTTTCGCTATCTAAATTTCCCGTAGGTTCATCTGCAAAAATAAGTGCAGGGCTATTTAATAATGCACGGGCCACTGCTACTCTTTGTTGTTCTCCTCCAGACAAACTATGTGGTTTTTTATCCATTTTATCTGATAGCCCCATAAAGTCTAAAAGTTCTGAGGCCTTCTGATGAATTTGTTTGGAAGGCATTTTGGCAATCCATCCTGGAATGGAAACATTTTCAATGGCAGTGAATTCTGGAAGTAAATGATGGAATTGAAAAACAAATCCAATTTTTTGATTTCTGTAATGGGCTAATGCAGTTTCAGATAATTGGCTTATATCTTGATGCTCAAAAAATACCTGTCCTTTATCGGCTTTTTCTAAACTACTTACTATGTATAAAAGTGTTGATTTCCCGGCACCTGAGGGTCCAACAATACTAACTAATTCCCCTCGCTTGACCTCCAAGGAGACACCTTTGAGCACAGATACAGGCCCATATTGTTTACATATGTCCTTGGCTACTAGTAGATTTGGCGTTGACTCCATATTACAAACCTAGCAATTCCCGGTCAAATTTGACTAAATTTAAAGATTTGTTTACATCCTGTAGAAAAAACAGATTTGGTTATATCATTTATACGGCTACTTTTGCAAAAAATAACGCTATGTTTTGGACTTTAGAATTAGCCAGCTTTTTAGAAGAAGCTCCTTGGCCAGCTACCAAAGATGAATTGATTGATTATTCAATTAGAAGTGGTGCACCCATTGAAGTAGTCGAGAACTTACAAGAGCTAGAAGATGAGGGTGAAGTGTATGAAAGTATTGAAGACATATGGCCAGACTATCCAAGTCACGACGATTTTATGTTTAACGAAGACGAGTACTAATTTTTTATGGACTGCTTGAAAAGCTAAGTACATAAAAATTAGTTTCTTGTGATTTTATAAAAAAAGTCCCACATATTATTGCGGGACTTTTTTTATTTAGATGGGTTAGTAATTATTTTCTAAACGTTGTATATTTCTATTATTAAAAAGTCAATTTAAAATAAAGCAACATTAAACTTAATGTAAGTACAATTGTATTAGCCACAAGCACTGGTTTACTTTTAATTAAATAAGCATAGGTTAACCAAACGATACAACTGAAATTCACAATAAGTATCATTAGTAGGCTAAGACTTTCTACATTTTTTGTTTGCCAAGTTAAATAAACCTGTGGTATAAAAGTGACACAGCTTAGCACTGAGCCAAGGTATCCAATCGCTTCTACTAATTTTGGGTTTATTGCTTTTTGATTCATTGTCTTTTTGCTTCAGTAGGGGCTGTCAATTTGCCTTTCTGTGTTTATGCTTCTGTGATACCTGCCTTTTGCATAATTAAATCACTTACACCAGTAGTAGAATACCCACCATCATGAAATAAGTTTTGCATTGTTACCATTTTGGTTAAATCGGAGAATAAAGTTACACAATAATTAGCGCAATCTTCTGCACTTGCATTACCTAATGGAGCAATAGCATCGGCATAATCAAAGAAGTCGCCAAAACCTTTAATACCTGTTCCTGCAGTTGTTTTAGTAGGAGACTGAGAAACTGTATTTACACGTACTTTATTTCTTAAACCATAATGATAACCAAAGCTACGCGCAATAGATTCAAGTAATGCTTTAATATCGGCCATATCGGTATAAAATGGGAAGGTTCTTTGAGCAGCTGCATAAGTAAGTGCTACCACACTTGCATAGTCGTTCAAAGCATCCATTTTATAAGCAACACTTAACATTTTATGTAAGCTCATCGCAGATACATCTACGCCCTTTGCATAATAATCATAGTTCAATTCAGGGTAGGCAATTTTTTTACGAATATTCACACTCATTCCAATTGAATGTAAAACGAAGTCAATTTTACCACCTAAGATTTCTTGTGATTGCGTAAATAAGTTGGTTAACTCCTCTACGCTAGTAGCGTCGGCAGGTACAATTTTAGAATTTGTTTTTTCTGCAAGTGCATTAATCTCACCCATACGCATAGCGATAGGTGCATTGGTTAACACAAAGGTCGCACCTTCTTCATGTGCTTTCTCTGCCACTTTCCAGGCAATAGAATTGCTATCTAATGCACCTGTAATAATTCCTCTTTTTCCTTTTAGTAAATTGTACGCCATTTGAATGGTTTATTTATTTGCTGTAAAAATAATTATAATATTTTATAAAAAGACAATATTAAACTAGTAATACACTAGGAAGCTAGTAGTTCTTTGGCATTGTCTAAGGCCGATTTGCTAGGCGGGTCGCCACCAATCATTGTAGCAATATGTTGGACACGCTCTTTGGCATCCAAGGTTTTCAAATAAGTATGGGTGGTGCTTCCTTTTTGTTCTTTATAAACATATAAATGTGCATTGCCCTTTGCAGCAATTTGAGGTTGGTGGGTAATACATAAAACCTGTCTGGCTTGGCCTAAGTTTTGTAAAAGAAGTCCCACTTGTTTAGCAGGCTCTCCAGAAATACCGGTATCTATTTCATCAAAAATCATGGTAGGTAGGTCCACTGATTTTGCCACCAATGATTTGATGCAAAGCATTAACCTGCTTAATTCCCCACCACTTGCCACCTTTTTAATAGGCTCAAATTTTTGGGTATTATTAGCATCAAATAAAATATCTACTTTGTCTTTACCAAATAAATGATAAGGAACTTCGTCAATAGTTACTTTTATTTTAGCATTGGGCATACCCACTTGGTGTAATAATTTATTGACATTATTTGTAAGGGGAGTCATCTGTTTTTCTCTCTTCGTAGTTAACACGGCAGCTGATGAAATCACATCTTTCTCTAATTTTTTAACTAAAGTTGTAAGCTCATTAATTTGATCATTCAAGTTTAGTACTTCAGATAAATCTTTTTCTAACTGCGTTGCAATACTTAATAGTTCTGCGGTGGTTTGTACTTTGTGTTTTTTCAATAAATTATAACCAAGAGAAAGACGCTCTTGAATAGTTACAATTTTTTTATCGTCAAATTCTATTTTATCTTGCCAAGTATTTAATTCGCTAGCAATATCTGCAATTTCAATTTGTGCTGCTTTTAATCTAGTTACAATGTCAGCAAAATTGGGCTGCCATTTTACAATGTTTTCTAAATTATGCCCCATTTGTTTTAATTGCTGCACAATGGGGTTATCGGAATGGTCTAAAATTTGAATGGAGGCAGCTAATTGAGATTTAATACCCACCGCATTCTCTAAAAACTTTAATTCCTGCTCTAAATTTTCTAATTCATTTTCCTGTAATTGTAAGCTGACTAGTTCTTCTTGTAAATGTTGCTTATAGCTTTCAGTTTTTTCAAAATCTTCTTTTTTTGTAATAAGACTTTGTAATTTTTTCTCATTTTCTTTCCAGTTGGTAAATGAGTTTTGGTATGCTACTAATTCTTTTTGGGTTGAAGCGAGCGCATCAATAACCGTGCGTTGAAAATCGGTATCGCCCAAGGCCATGGTATCGAATTGTTGGTGAAGGTCTACTAGTTTGCTGGTTAAGTCTTTTAAAATAGTAAGTGTAACAGGTGTATCGTTTATAAATGCTCTCGATTTTCCTTGTGCGTTAATTTCTCTTCTAATAATAAGTTCATCGTTTGATTCAATTTCATTTTCTTCAAAAAATGAACTATATATTTTAGCATCTGTTAACTTAAATATTCCTTCAATAAAACATTTCCTACTAGCGTCTCTGCAAACTGAACTATCGGCGCGGTCTCCTAATATTAAACCAAGGGCACCCATAATTATACTCTTGCCTGCACCTGTTTCCCCTGTAATAACAGAGAGTTGGTTGGATAGATCAATACTTAGATGATCTATTAAGATATAATTTTGTATTTCTAATTTAGTTAACATCGCAAGCTGCAATATACATTACCCGAATATGATGCACAAATTTTGTTACTAAGAATGGCTACTGTTTTATACAACGCTGTATACCCGATTTTGCTTTCTGGTCTAAAGAATTTTTGAAAGCGTGGTTTTTCATCGAAATGCAGCTATTAAAAAATTCAATAGCTTTAGAAAATAAGCCTTTATGTTCATAAATTAAGCCTATTTGTAAAGCTGCGCGCGCTGCAAAATATTCTGGAAGGTTTTCTCCTTTTTCAATGGCAGATTTATAAAAACGAATAGCGTTTTCATCGTCGTTCATTAAATCATAGATACGCCCTAGGCGGTATGCAAATTCGGTTTTATCGGCATCTGTGTTAAAATCATTGGAGGTTTTACCAGCTAGAATAGAAAGTGCTTGTGATTGATAACCACCATCGCTGAGCAGTCTAGCTTTCAATAAAATAGGGTGGGGCCAGTTTCCTTTTTTAGCATTTTGATAAGCAAGTTTATCGGCATCAGTAATTTGATTGCCTTGTGATAGAACATTACTCCTATATGCCGCAGCTTTTTTAGAATCGCCTTGTATATAGGCAATCCAGCTTAATCTTTCATAGGCATCTTTTACATAGAAATTGCCTTTGAAAGTTGATACAAATTCTGTGAAAGCTTTTTGGGCTTTATCTAATTTTAATTCATTAATAAAAGCATATCCAATTTCATATTGCCAGAACGGAAGAGGTAAATAGGCATCAGACATTTCCATTTGTTGTACAATATTTAATGCTTTACCAGATTGCTGATGATTTAAATATAAATTGGTGGCCATATATGCTTGATACTGATTTTTCTTAAAATCATAAGGTGTCGATTCAATAAAAGCAAATGCTTTTTCTTGATTACCTTCAAAATTCATTAGTAAATAAGGATAAACAAATAAAGCTTCGTTTCTAGTTCTAGCACTATATTCATCTTTACTATTAATATATTTAAGCACTAAGGCGTTGCCCTCAGTAATTTTACCAGTCATACCAAGTACATTCGCCATCCATTGATAGGCTTTAGGCACAGTACCAATAATAGTTGTCATTAAACCATAGTATACATCGCCTTGAGTGAATTTAGGAAAGACTTTTTTATTGTCTTTAAAACTCAGGTAGGCCCTTCTAAAATCTAATGCAGCATCGAAGTTTTTATCAAAACGAATAGCTACTAATGATTTATGTAAATGTGTAACACCTATGCAGTATAAATAATAAGGAGATTGCTTTGGTCCTGATTCGAAAACTTCTAAACGCTTTTCAAATTGTGGAAATAGTTTTTCGAAGTCGCTACTACTTTCATTAAAAAACAATTGATAAAAATCGGCGTAGCTTTCAAGTAAAGGATTGATTAAATTGGTAGGGCTATTTTTTTTCTCTAGCTCTAACCATTTTCTGGCTTCAGGAATTCTTAAAGAAGTAATGGCATCATAAATTTGTTGAGACTTATCGTTCCAATTATATTGATATTGTGCAGATAGGTCTCCGCCCAGTCCCAAATATAAAATTGTAAGCAAGCACCACTTTCTCATAGGGTAAAAATAAAGAAAGGGTAGCTGTTAGGCCACCCTTCATAGGTATTTTTTAAAACTATTTTAGTTCTATTTCTTTTTTGACTCTTTGGTAACATCTTCCTCTACTAAAATACGACCGCAGTTTTCACATACGATAATTTTTTTGTGAAGACGAATCTCACTTTGA
>Ga0214919_10002899_pt1 | contig 26479 bp, 21 predicted proteins | sample LL1503_MetaG_FD_177994 | JGI IMG/M metagenome (GOLD analysis project Ga0214919, IMG submission 177994) | Freshwater microbial communities from Lake Lanier, Atlanta, Georgia, United States - LL-1503 | ecosystem: Environmental > Aquatic > Freshwater > Lake | place: USA: Georgia | collected...
CCTTGCTGCATTCCTGCCCTGGGGAGTTTCAACAGGAGCTGGTTGTGCAAGACCTGCCGTTGCAAATATAGCAAAAAAACTACTACCAATTTTGCCTAGAATTGACAGCGCCAAAACCAATGATATGCTCATGTCTTGCGCCTGGAGGCTTATAATAAATAAGAATTGAATAATTATTTTCTGTCTCCCAGTGATTGCCCTCTGTTTCAGTAAAATCGTTCATGAGATTGGGACCTTCATTATCTCTTAGTATATAGTTATAACTATAATACCCTTGCTTTAATAATAGCGATTTTTTATAATACCCTAAGACTGGATCAAATTGCATCTCCGCATCTTTGTTTAAAATATTATTAGTGAGTGCACCCGATAAATATAATTTTTGCCCCATAAATGGAATTTTATCCTTGGGTATGTAGGTAAAATTTACTTGCGCATAATCGTTTTGATTTTCACTTTGCAATGATTCAGTATTACTAATAATATAACCTCCATTCAAGTCATTGAAAGTATAGTAGGCAGTACTTGCTCTTGACAAATCGGGCTTAACACTTATAATAGTTGTTTTTTCTTTTGAATTAATATCTGCAATTCGGTCCGACCTTAATCTTAGATTTTGTAAATCTAACCATCTCGCTTCCTTGCCTGCAGGGAAAATAAATTTATCCTCGCTATTGTATTCTAATAAGCTTCCTCTTATAAAAGTAGGTGCAGCTATTGAAACTGCATCATTATATCTATAGTTTTGAATGACAGCTGTACTTATTTGATCGGTTTGAAAAAAAGGTATTTTTTTCACATCTAAAACAACCTGAATTTTTTGATGTGTCTTAGAAATTTGACCATCAAAAGGCTCTTGAACAGTAGCCGCAATAGCTACCTGATTTTCTGTTACATAAAAACGTCTTGTAAAAACGATTTCATTCATATTTCCATTTTTAAAAACTTTCAAAATATAATTACCAGATTGTGTAGGTCTTAGTTGTGTATTAGGAAAAATAAACTGGTAATGATAATAAGCCTGTGAAGAAATAGAGGATACTGAAAACGTATTTATTTTATTTTGATTAAAGCCTTGTAAATAATCAAAGGACGACATCTCAACAGCTGTCCAATCGGCATTTCTTAATTCAACAGCGTAGTAATAGTCTTGATAATTGGCTTTAAAATCGTCAAAGCTAATTTCTAAAGGAGTAGGCTCATTTAAAGAAATAACTGGAATGGCTAGTGGCTTATTAACTGGATGTATTAAAATTGTATGTATACTTGTTTGATAAATACTATCTGGATTAAATTGACTGAGGCCCTTTAATGCATGTAGCCCTAAAAGAATAGCCACCCATAAGTATCTTTTAAACATGAACTTGGTTATTGGTCACTACGAAACTACCCTTTTAATCCTAATTTATAAACAGAAAAAACTAGATTTGTTAAAAATTAAGCATTGTCCACTGCCTTCGAAATAGCTAAAAGAATAAGTTTTCAAAAACAGAAAAACTATACTCGTTTTATAGTAAGGCTATCTATTGCTGCAACTGCCATTAGTGTGGCAGCTATCTTACTCACTTTTTCTATTGTGAATGGTTTTCAAGCAACTATTGCAAATAAAGTATATCAATTCTGGGGACATATTAGAGTCGCTTCTGTAAGTGGTGAACCATTAAACCAAAATGATAAAATTACCACTGCCTTCCAACAAAATCCAGCTGTAAAAAGTATAACTCCTTTTATAAATCAATCTACCGTTCTTTCTTTTGCTCAAGATATTGAAGGTGTGGTAGCTAGAGGTCTTCCTACACAAAGTCAAATTCCTTTTTTAAGAAAAGGAACTGGCTGGTCTTCCACTAATAAAAAAGATAGCTTACTCAATGAACTTATTATTTCAGATAACATTGCCACTAAATTAAATATTCAATTGGGTGCCACTGTGAGACTGTATTTTTTAAATACAGGTGCTGTACAACAAAGAAAATTAAAAGTGGTAGGCATTTATCATTCAGGTATTGAAGAATATGATAATCAATTTGTTTTAGTTGATTTAAAATTACTGCAACAATTAAATAACAATAAGCTAGTTGAAGGATACTCCATTGAATTAAATGAAAATACTAATATTGAAGCCACTAACGCTTCCCTTCAAAAAATACTTCCTAATAATTGGGTGGCTACTTCCATCAAAAATTATTATCCGCAAATATTTGATTGGATAGGTGTTCAAACCATTAATAGAAATGTGACTATTACCATTATGCTTATAATAGCTGTCATAAATTTACTTACTTGTTTATTTATTTTAATGCTTGAAAGAATTACCATGATAGGCACACTTACGGCACTGGGCGCTTCTCAAAATTTAATTCGAAAAATATTTTTATACCAAGCAAGTTTTATTTGCTGGACTGGTATTTTACTAGGCACTTTTTTAGGTTTAGGGCTATCTATTTTGCAAGTAAAATTTGGCTTCATACAACTAGACGAGTCGGCCTACTTTATTAAAGAATTACCCATTAAAATGGATGCGGTTCAAATTATGAGCGTACTTATTGGCACAGCCATTATTAGTTATATTTCTTTTTTACTACCTACTTTATGGATTAAGAAAATTTCTCCAGCCAAGGCAATAAAATTTGACTAGCTAATTCAACTAAGATTTAAAATGGGATAAAATAATCCCTGCAGCCACCGCTGCATTTAAAGATTCAGCTTCTCCTATTCTTGGAATAAAAATGGGATCGGAAATAAAAGACATTAAGTTTTCTCTTATTCCTTTTGATTCATTCCCTATTAAAATAAAATTAGCCGCTTCTAATTGTATACTATGTATTGACTTTCCCGATAAAAGGGCCCCATATACGGGCAAGGGTTTGCTTAGTTTTTGATTCGACGCCAAGACTTCATCAAGTTCCATTGCATGTATATTTACTCTAAAACAACTCCCCATGGTACTTTGAATTACTTTAGGATTATATAAACCAGCTGTATCAATAGATACAAGAATTTGTTTGATACCAAACCAATCGGCTGTTCGAATAATAGTACCTAAATTACCCGGATCCTGTATACCATCTAATAATAAGGTAACTGTTTTTTTAAAATCTATCAATGCTAATTCTTTCTTTTTTTCAACCAAGGCAATTACCTTATTGGGTGTTTGAAGTAAGCTTAGTCTTCCTAACATAATATCATCCACTTCCACAACTTCAGCCGGCAAATGCCCTTGAGATTTAATCCAGTCAGGCAGGGCTATAATTTTACGAATAACCCAATCGGAAGCCAATAATTCATCCATCATCTTAGGCCCTTCAACAATAAACACAGATTCTTCCGCCCAATGTTTTTTATGGGCAAAAGATTGAATATATTTGAGCTCACTATTATTAATCATTTACATGCAATTAAGGAAGCTTAAAAATATTAGTTTCTTGTCAAGATTTTACCTTCTTGGTCTTTTATTTTTTTTAAATGCATGTGCAGACTTAAAAAAAGCAGTCATTCATGACTATCCAAAGCAAATAAGCTTTGTCTATGACAATAAAATAGTCATTAAAGATGCCAACAATAATATAGAAGCTATATCGCTTGCCAATGAACTCTCTAATTACTGGGACGATAGTATAAAAGCCAAACAAGTTCGGCAGTTTGGATTTTTTAATACTATTATTCAACCCCTTCGCTACCAAGAAGATAAACTGGAACCCTCTAGCCAGTTTATGAAAAACTATTTAGCAACTAAAGGTTATAACCATCCTATAGTCACACCTCTTGTAAAAGTGGATACTGTAAAAAATGAGTGGAGGGCTCATCTAAGCATGGAAATTCGTTTGAATAAAAAAACGCTTTTTGATTCTGTTATTTACGAATTTAATGACAGTCTATTACAATCTATTGCCAACAAGAATACTGCTTTTGCTTATGTTAAAAAGGGAATGGCCTATTCCAATGAATCTATCAACAATGAATTAGACCGTTTAGTAGAATTGTTTAGAGCCAATGGTTATTATTATTTTACTAAAGAAAAATTATTTGCAGAAGTTGATACACTCAATCAGCAATTAATGGAGCTCAATTTAGACCCATTAGATCAAATCAATCAAGTTTTAGATGCAGAGAAGACGCAGCAGAACCATCCTCTTTGGAAGCTAAGCTTTCAATTGCGCAATACGAGTAAGAACGAATTCAAACAATACCCAACAGGACAACAAATTTTTTATACCGATTTAAAATTATCTGACAACCCCGATACAATTTTAGCTAAGGGCCTCCCCAATCAAGAATATTATAAAAATATAATTCAACATTATACAAAATATAAATTTAAAACTTCTTTATTTGAAGAGCAGTCTATTATTAAAAAAGGAGACCTATTTAATGAAAACACCTATTTCCAAACACTCAATAACTTTAGTAGTCTTGGGCCTTGGCAACAAGTAGATGGTAGAACTACCTTACAAAACGATAGTGTTTATTTGCATTATTTTTTAACCCCTTCCTTAAGACATAGTCTTAACTTTGATATAGAGGGTAGTAAAAACAATTCTCAATTAGTATCAGGTAATTTACTAGGGCTTTCTACAAGTGTTACTTTTAGAGATAGAAATGTGCAAAAAAAATCAATCTCTTCTATATCGAATGCAAGAGCTGGTATTGAATTGAATGTAAACAATGGCAACGAAAATTTAACGCAAACCTTACTTTTCAACTTGGGGCATACCTATAGTTTTCCAAATCTTATCATTCCATTTGTTCCTAAAAGAAGCACCTATACCAATCAAACTAGAACTACCCTGTCTTTGAATGGTTCATACATTGACAGGCTGAATTATTATAAATTAAAATCGTTTACAACAAACTGGGGTTATGAATTGAAGAAAAATAAAAATGGAGCTGAAAATATTTGGACCTACAAACCAGTTAACGTTGAGCTTTATCACCTTAATAAGTTTTCTAAATTAGATAGCTTGTTAATATTAAACCCTTTCTTGCGTTCTTCTTTTAACGAAGGCAATGTGATTAGTCAAACTTTTAATTATTTAAGTACGGGAACTTCATTAAAAAATCCAAATCAAAACAATTATTTAAGAATTGGCATTGAGGAAGCAGGAGGATTAACAGGTTTATTGAATGGTGCTTCTTCTCGCATTTACAGATACATTAAAGCAGAAATAGAATTAAGGAAATTATACAAATACCCCTACACCGAGCTCGCATGGCGTTTTATGGGAGGCTGGGGAAATAATTATAGCAATGACCCTGAATTGGAAGGACAACTACCTTTCTTTAAACAATTTACAGCAGGCGGCCCTTATAGTATGCGTGCTTGGGGCTTAAGGCAATTAGGCTTAGGTAGTTCTCAGTTTTATGATACCAGCTCAAAAAGCCAAAGTTTTGACAGATTTGGTGATTTTCAATTAGAAGCCAACTTAGAATATCGCTTCCCTTTATTCCAATGGGGCTCTTATAAAATTGGGTCGGCCGTGTATACCGATATTGGAAATATTTGGAACATAAGAGACACTGAACTCGATCCTGCTGCTGGTTTTAAATTCGATAAATTATATAAAGATATTGCGGTAGCATTAGGTACTGGCATAAGAATGGATTTTAATTATTTTATAATTAGAATTGATTACGCACTTAAAATGAAAGACCCTACTCGTTTACAAAATAACGGCTGGTTAGATATTCGAAATCTAAAATGGGCAGAGGTAAAACCTAATGGTGTTAAAGTAAATAACTACGCGCTACAATTTGGTATAGGACTACCCTTCTAATAAATATCTCAATATTATCCTTCCAATAAAGCATTTACTTCTGCTTCTATATCCTGCCATAGTCTAGCATCTTCTATTGTAAAATCTCCTATACGCGTTCTTCGAAGTGCACTCATATAGGCACCCACTTTTAATGCTTCTCCAAAATCTTTCACTAAACTTCTTATATAAGTACCTGTAGAACAAACCACTTTAAATTCAACCTGAGGCAAATCAATTTTAGTAATTTCAAAACTTTCTATAGTTACTTTTCTAGGATCTACTTTTACTTCAATTCCCAATCTTGCCGACTCATAGAGTCTTCTTCCATCTTTTTTAATTGCTGAATGTTGCGGTGGCATTTGAAAAATTTCACCAATGAAAGGTATTGTAGCTTTTTGAATAACCTCCTTCGATAATGCTTCTGTACTTTTAAAATTTTCAGGCTCCGATTCTAAATCATATGTAGCTGTAGTTGCACCTAAAACCATGGTGCCTGTATATTCTTTTTGCATACCCATATAGGCATCTATTGATTTGGTAAACTTTCCTGTACAAATAATCATAAGGCCTGTAGCCAAGGGATCTAGTGTGCCCGCATGACCAACTTTAATAACACGTGTTAGATTGCGTACTTTTTTAACTAAGTCAAAAGAAGTCCAACCAATAGGTTTATCTAGTAACAATACCTTGCCTTCTAAATAAGGCATAAGTGCATCAGGTATTGGTTTTTGTTTCATTGACTTTGAAAACTTTTTGAAAAAATTATTAGGAAAACTTATAAGATGAATTATTTAGGAAAACTTAAATTAATAAGCTCTTGCAAATAAAACACGTTGCGTAGAGGCATTACCCGTTAAAATACATTTTCCGCTTTCTAAAACATTATCAAGAGGAATACAACGAATAGTGGCTTTGGCTAATTCTTTAATTTTATCTTCAGTTTCAGCGCTGCCATCCCAATGCGCAGAAACAAATCCACCCTTGGTATCTAATACTTGCATAAACTCATCCCAATTTTCTACTTTAGTAATATGTTCGTCGCGGTATTTTTTAGCACGCTCAAATAAATTATTTTGAATTTCTACTAATAAATTTTCTACCGTTTCAGTTAAACCTTCCATAGCTACTGTCGTTTTTTCTTTTGTATCGCGACGCGCTAATTCTACTTGTTTGTTTTCTAAATCGCGCGCACCAATAGCAATACGAATAGGCACTCCTTTTAATTCATATTCAGCAAATTTCCATCCTGGTCTTGCATGATCTGAATTATCGTATTTTACTCTAATACCCGCTGCCTTAAAGGATTTCAACATCTCTCCTACTTTTTCATCTAATACTTGCTTTTGTTCTTCCCCTTTATAAATAGGAACTATCACTACTTGAATAGGTGCAATGCGTGGAGGTAAAACTAAACCTTCATCATCGCTATGGGTCATCACAAGGCCTCCAATTAATCTTGTACTTACTCCCCAGCTAGTAGCCCAAACATATTCTTGTTTATTATTTTGATCGCTAAATTTTACATCAAATGCTTTAGCAAAATTTTGTCCTAAGAAATGCGAAGTACCTGCTTGCAATGCTTTTCCATCTTGCATCAAAGCTTCTATACAATAAGTGTCTTCTGCACCTGCAAAACGCTCATTAGCAGATTTTACTCCTTTTAAAACAGGCACTGCCATCCAATTTTCTACGAAGTCTGCATATACATTCAACATTTGTTTAGTTTCTGCAATGGCTTCCTCCGCAGTCGCATGAGCTGTATGTCCTTCTTGCCATAAAAATTCAGCAGTGCGTAAAAATAAACGCGTACGCATTTCCCATCTTACCACATTCGCCCATTGATTTACTAAAATAGGTAAATCACGATAAGACTGAATCCAAGTTTTATAGGTATTCCAAATAATGGCTTCACTCGTTGGGCGAACAATTAATTCTTCTTCTAATTTAGCTTCTGGATCTATAATTAATTTTCCTTTATTATTAGGATCGGCAATTAAGCGGTAATGAGTAACCACAGCACACTCTTTTGCAAATCCTTCAGCATTTTTTTCTTCCGCCTCAAAAAGTGATTTTGGAACAAACAAAGGGAAGTAGGCATTTTGGTGACCAGTATCTTTGAACATTTTGTCTAAGACATCGTGCATATTTTCCCATAAAGCATAACCATAAGGCTTAATGACCATACATCCCCTAACGGCACTATAGTCGGCAAGTTCGCCTTTAATGACTAAGTCATTATACCATTGAGAATAGTCCTGGGCCCTTGTAGTTAGTTCCTTTGCCATCTTAAAAATCTTAACAATTTTATAGTAATAATTTTAATGTACGAAAAACGCTCTATATTCTATTTTTCAATACCTTTATACTAGCAAATGTATGCTAATTAAGGGGCATATAAAAACCTAAAACTTACTAAAATGAAGACTCAAAAAACTAACACTTATTTAAGGCTAATAGCCATTGGCATAGTGGCTTTTAGTTTTTTTGGAATCAGCTGTACAAGTTTACAACAAAGCACAACTATTGCTACCGATGATTTATACTATACCCCTAATAATAAAATAGTGAGCGCAGAAAAATTAGTGGCTAATGAAAAAGCTGAAAATGGAATGGCTCAAGATGAAGAATATCAAGAATATCAAAACTATCAAGACGACCGTTATTTAAGATTAAAAGTAGCCAACAGAAACCGCTGGTCAACTATTGACGATTTTGGCTATTGGAATAATCCAAGTTTCAATTTAGGATTTGGACTTGGCTGGGGTGGATGGGCCGGCGCTTATGGCGGATGGGGCTATGATCCTTTCTGGGGAGGTTATGGAGGTTGGGGTGGCTATGGGGGATGGGCTGGTGGTTATGGTGGTTGGGGATATAATCCATTTTGGAGCGGATGGGGTTATGATCCTTTTTGGAGTGGTTATGGTGGATGGGGCGGTTTTGGATATGGAGGTTTTGGATACGGTGGATGGGCAGGTTTAGGTTACGGTAGTTTTGGATATGGGGGTTTTGGATACGGTGGATGGAACCCTTATTTCATAGGATATTATCACCCATATGGTGGAATACATTATAATAATGTTGGTGGCTTTGTAAATAATGGAGGAAGACCTTATCAATCTGCTCGTGCTTTGCAAGCAAGTCCTTCCAATATTAATGCCTATAGAAACAATCGTGGTTATAATAATACCAATAACAGTATAAATACTACAACTGGAAATACAAGATATACAAGCAATCCAACATTGAATAGCAATTTTGGAAATTTAATGAAGCGTGTAGTTACAAATAATAGCAACACGAGTTACGCCAATAGCTATGACCGTCCTGCTCGTTATTTTTCAAATAACAACTATAATGGGGGTAATCAAAATCAAACTAATAGCATTAATAATAACAATAGAGCAAGTTTCCAAACTAATTCTAACAGCAATAGTAATGCAGGTGGAAGAAGTGGTGGCTTTAATAGCAGTGGTAGCTCTTCAAGCAGTCCACGTGCAGCAAGAATTCCATAAGCCAATGCTTAAAGCTTATATTATTTAGAATTAAATTTTAGAAGCTGGTTTTGAAGTAAGTTTTTAAAAATCAAAGTTCAATTATGAAGAAATTATTTTTTTTAATATTAGTGGGATCTAGTTTAACAATGAATGCACAAGAACCTCAAGATGGGCTTCGCCTTTCTTGGCTTGCACCAAGCGGAACAGCTAGAAGTAATGCCTTGGGGGGTGCCATGGGTTCTTTAGGTGGCGATTTATCTTCTAATCATATAAATCCAGCAGGCCTTGGTTTTTATAAATCAAGTGAACTTTTATTAACACCGAAATTCTTAGTACAAACTAATAATTTCAATTACAGAGGCACAAGCTCTTCTAGTACCGATTCAAAATCAAATTTTGGTTCAGTAGGTATTGTTTTTGCCGATGGACAAAAAAGAAACAACTGGACAAGCACCGCTTTTTCTATAACTTATAATCAAATTGCTAATTATAATAACCACTCAAGTTTTGGTGGTAGAAATAATTTTAGCAGTTTATCTGAAAAGTATTTAGAAGAACTAGTAGGCGATCAAGCCGACACCAACGCAGCCTTAAGCAATTATATTTTTGGAAGCTCTCTTGCTTTTAGAACTTATTTAGTAGACACTACTGCTAATGCAAAAGGTGCTGTGAATGGCTACCAAAGTTTAGTGCCTATCTCTTCTGGCGTAAACCAGTCATATGATGCATTAACTACTGGAAGTTACGATGAACTAGCCTTTGGTTGGGGTGGTAATATGGAGGATAAATTATACCTAGGTGCTAGTTTAGTTTTACCAATGATAAATTACACTAAAAGCCTTACTTATTCTGAAGCTGATGCTACTTCTAATCCAGATAATTATTTTGGTGGTTTTGTTTTAAATGAACATTTTTCTTCAAGAGGTTGGGGAATAGGTGCCAAATTAGGGATTATATACAAACCAGAATCTTTTTTAAGACTAGGCTTTACTTTACATACTCCACAAGTCATTTCATTTAGAGATCAAATGAGCGCTAGTATGACAACCAATACAGAAAAGTATGCAGGTATACAATCGGCTAGTTCTAGTGAATTAAATAATGGATACCCTGGTACAAGAGAATATACAGTATCTACTCCTACAAAAGCCATATTCAGCACAAGCTACTTTTTTGCTTCTCCTAGCAAACCTACACAACCACTTGGATTTATCTCCGCCGATTTAGAAGTTGTAAACTATGCAGGAACTCGTTTTTATGCTAATAGCTATGATAAAGCAACTAGTGACTATTATAGTTTAATAAACGACGTTGTAAAAGTTTCTTACAAAAACAATATTAATTTTAAAATAGGTTCTGAATTAAAATTAAGTAGCAACTGGATGGTAAGAGGTGGTGCTGCTTATTATGGTTCTCCTTATAAAGACGAAACGCTTAAAGCATCTCGCATGGTACTTAGTGGTGGTATTGGATACAGAACCAATAGAAATTTCATTGACTTTACTATTGTCAGCTCTAGTACTAAAGATGCCCTATTCCCATACCGCTTAAACGATAAGCCTAATACTTATGCTAGTTTAACTGCTAACCAATTATTATTTAATATTGGTTATGGTATAAGATTCTAATATTAACGCATTAAAATAAAAAAAGCCATCCCAAGGGATGGCTTTTTTGTGTAAGATAATTAACCTATTTTAAATCGGTTGTTTTTAATCCTTGGTTCACTTTAATATCGGTGTACTTAACATTTATTTTCATTTGACCCATATCGATTATCATTTCAGAAGGTATTTGAACACCATTCACTGTTTGATAGCTGGTGTAAAATTGTTGCTGTGTTACTGTTCCTCTGCCTGGCACTTCTTCAGATTTAGCAGTCTTTACTAATAAGAATGTTTTAGCGTCATAAAAACGGTGTGATACTTTTTTTAATGGGGTAGTTACTTCTACATCAATTACTTCTTTGCCATCAACTTTTTCTCCCCCTACAATTTTTAAACCATAGCCTTTTCTTAAATACAATTGCTCTGGCGCAAGAGTAGCCGATTCATCAAGACCTTCTTTTAAATCATCTGTAATTGGCGCTTCCTGACCTTGTTGCGTAATTGAGTATTTGCCGTCTACTACTGCTTGTCTCATAATAGCCATGCCACCCATAGACATTGTAGTAACTGAATTACCTGGCATCACTATTGTTTGCTTCATTTCTAAAGACTGGCCCATTAAACTTGCCGTACCTTTTAATTGAACATCTTTTACATTGTCTAAAGCCTCTTTTGAACCAATTGCAGCAATGGCTTTTTCCATTATAGCAGTTGGTGTTAAACTTGCATCTGCTTTTACCTCAGTGGGCGCAGCTACTTCGTTACCCTCAATATCAAAATATTTAACTGGGCCATATTTTTCTAATCCTTTAGCAATTTGTTTGGCATTACCTACAATTACAATATGCATTCTAGCTGGGTTCAATAAAGAGTTAGCCACCTCTTGTACTTTTTGAGCATCAACAGCTGCTAGATTGGTTAAGTATTTTTGATAATAGTCCGCAGGTAAATGATTTACAGCAATAGACAATGCAAATTTAGCAATAGTATTAGGACTTTCTAAAGAACGGGCAAATCCCCCTGCTAAATAATTCTTCATTCGGCTTAATTCTGTATCACCCACTTTCGTATTACGAATAATATTTAATTCATTTAAAATTTCTTGAATAGAGCTATCTGTTTTTTCGTTTCTCACTGAAGCTTCTGCACTAAATATACCTATTTGTTTATTAGGAGAAATTGAAGAATAAGCGCCATAAGTAAAACCATGCTTCTCACGCAAGTTGGCAAATAGTCTGCCAGAGAAACCACCTCCTAAAATATTATTCATCACATTAGAAGGTATATCATTTGGTGATCCTTTAGTTAAATTAACAGTGGAGGCAATAGCTACCACACTTTGAACAGAGGCGGGTCTATCCACAATAGCCACATAAGTGCTAGCAGGAATAGCAGGCTTATCATATATAGGCTGTGTAAAGGAACCCTTTGCCCAAGTACCAAAATTCTTTTCAGCAAGTGCTTTCGCGATGGCTGGATCAATATCACCTACAAATATTAAATACGCATTATTAGGAATCCAATAAGTTTTAATAAAGTTTTTGACATCATCTACTTTAATTGCATTTACTGTTTTAGTGGTCGTAATTTCTCCAAATGCATGGTTTGTACCATACACTAATTTCTTCATTACATTATTAGAAATTGCATCTGCATCATCTTTACTAGATTCAATACCAGAAATAGTTTGCTTTCTTACTTTTTCTAATTCATCTGAAGATAAAGCAGGATGTAAAATTACTTCCGCCATTAACTCCATTAATTTGGGAAAATTATTTTTTAATGAACTTACTGATGCACTTTGACTAGAGGTTGACAAACTACCTCCTAAAAATTCAACCGCTTCATCTAATTCTGCTTTTGACTTAGTAGTAGTTCCTCTTTTAAGTAGTTGCCCTGACATGTCTGCTAAGCCAGCTTTATCGCCTTCTTTGAATCCATCAACGTCTAAAGCTAAAGTAGCAGTGACTTTAGGCAATTTTGTATTTTTAACTACAAAAACTTGCAAGCCGTTCGCTAAAGTAAATTTAACAGGACTAGCAACTTGTATTAAAGGTGCCTTACTTGGAGCAGGCGACTTAGTTCTATCTAATGTTTGTGCCATTGTAAAGAAAGGCAAACATAATAAAACGCTGTATATATATTTTTTCATAAAATTATTTTTTGACTCTTTGAATAGCCTTACTTATTTAGATGTTTTTTCTTTTGGTAAATAATGAAGTACTACCCTGTTCTCTTTATTCAAGTATTTTTTAGCAACTTTCAAAACATCTTCTCTAGTTACTTTATTGTATTTCTCTAGTTCGGTATTAATTAAATTGGCATCACCAAAATATACTTCGTTATTGGCCAAGCTTTCAGCAATACCTGCCATGGTAGCCTTGCTATCTACTAAGTCAGTGGTAATTTGGTTTTTTACTTTTTGAAATTCTCGCTCTCCTACTAAATCATTTTTTAATTCATTCACTACACTATCCATACTTGCTTCTAAAGTTTCCACTTTTACACCCATATTTGCAATGGTCAATGCTATAAATAAACCATCGTCTTCATTGAAAAATGGTACTGATTGAGCAGCTACTGCCAATTGTTTTGAATCTATCAAGGTCTTATTCATTCTAGAAGATGCTCCTCCTGATAAAATAGTAGAGAGTACATTAAATGCATAATATTCGTCACCACCTTGCTTAGGGGCACGGTAAGCATGGAATATAGCTGGTAACTGTATGTTATCATATATATTATCACGCACTTCACCACTCAAAGGAGGCTCTTTTATATTAGGTCTTTTGATTACTACTGCTCCTTTGGCAATTGGACCAAAATAAGCTTCAATTTTCTTTTTTAGTTCTGCCTTATTAATATCCCCAGCAATAGATAATACACAATTATTTGGAACATAATAAGTTTTATAAAATTGAATGAACTCATCTAATTTGGCAGCATTTAAATGATCCATACTTCCAATAGGCGACCATTTGTAAGGATGAACTTTATAAGCTCTCTTTAACATTTCAGTTAAAAAAGAACCATAAGGGCGATTATCCATTCTTTGACGCTTTTCTTCTTTTACTACTTCTCGTTGAGTATTGACACCAATTTGTTCAATTTTAGCATGCATCATACGCTCACTTTCTAACCAAAGACCAAGGTCAACTTGGTTAGAAGGAAGTAACTCGTAATAAAAAGTACGGTCTTGTGAAGTATTGGCATTTAAAGCACCTCCTGCATTGGTTACATACTTATCAAATTCACCTCTTTTAATATTTTCTGAACCTTCAAATAATAAATGTTCAAAGAAATGAGCGAAACCTGTTCTTGCAGTGTCTTCATTTTTTGAACCTACATGATAGAGTGCGGTTACTGCCACTACAGGTGCAGAGTGGTCTTCATGTAAAATAACTTTTAATCCATTAGGCAAAGTATATTTTTCAAATTGAATGGTTTGACTTTTTGCCAAAGTCCCAGTCATTAAAAAAAGACTTGCCAATAGGAAGCTTCCTAATTTTTGCATACTTATAATTTTTTAAAAAATGTAATAAATATAACACTGAATCAGTGACTATATTATGAGTCAAAAATAACAATAAAATAGATAGGTATAGTTTCTAATATGTTAATTTTCAAAATCTTAAATTATTATAATATAACCTGCTTAGGCACAACACTACCTGCTTGAAACCAAGTAATGGCAGGGTCTCGCTTAAACCAGGTCATTTGGCGTTTGGCGTAATGACGAGTATTTTGTTGAATTTTTTCTATAACTTTTTCTTTGCTTATTTTCTGCTCGAAATAGTCCTTCCACTCGCTATACCCTACTGTTTGTAGTGCGTTCAAATGCGTTGAAGCTTGTAAACTTTTCACCTCTTTTTCCAATCCAAGCTCTATCATATTTAAAACCCTATCATTTATTTTCTGATACAATTCTTCTCTATCTAATTCCAAACCAATTTTCACTATTTTAAATGGTCTTTCAATGGCTTTTTTATTTTGAAAACTTAGAATTGATTTACCAGTTCCTAGCATTACTTCTAAGGCGCGCATTAATCGCTGAGGGTTTTTTTGCTCTCCTTTTTCCCAATAATGAGGGTCTTTTACCGATACCTCTTTTTGCAACCACCTCATTCCTAATTGCTCATACTTTTTTATAATATTATCTCGAATTTCAGTATCAATTGCTGGTATTAAATCTAATCCTTCACAAAACGCTTTAATATACAAGCCTGTCCCTCCTACTATAACAACTGCATCCTTTATAATAAATAAATCTTGAACTTTTTCCAAGGCCCAATTTTCAAAATAAGAGGCATTAATGTTTTCGGTAATTGAATTTGAAGCAATAAAATGATGAGGCACCGCTTTTAACTCTTCTTCACTTGGTCTAGCTACTCCTATATTCATTTCTTTATAACACTGACGAGCATCTGCTGAAATAATTTCTGTATTTAATGCTTGGGCAAGCGCTATCCCAAAACTTGTTTTCCCAACAGCAGTAGGACCCATTACGATGTAAACGGTTTTAGACAAAATAATTGAAATTGATTAAATTTGAAATAAATAAGTAATATGAAATTTTTCAACTAAAAAGCTTCTCCTTCGAAAAAACCAGAACCAGAGGATTCTTGATTGTTGTCTTCCTCTTCAGTATCGTCGTCAGCATCGTCATTGTCATCAGCTTTGTCTTCTTCCTCGCCTTCCTCACCAAATCCTTCTGCAGCTTCGTTTAAATCATACTTCTCTTCAATGTCTGCAAATTTTTCACCCAGTAAACCCTTGGTACCATATTGCATAGGCCCCACTCCTTCAATACGAGATACTAAAGGATATTCAAGTGACATATCTGCATCGCTATTTTTAATAACTTGTATAAGTTGAATTAAAAAAGACCAGGACTTTACAAAATCATATTCGTAAATAAAATGTTGATTCGTATCAATTATCTCAGTACCAATAATAGTCTCAGCCATTAATAATGGAGCTACTTTATAAGGACGATCATATACTTCTTTACTTATTTCTCTTCCTCTTTTCCACGTATCGTTACTTCTATAAAAAGTGGCATCATGTTTTTGGTCAAATTCAAAAGCTTTTAAAATAATTAAATGTAAGTCTTGAAAATTTTGTGTGTGCTTCACCAAAACATCACGGTATATAGCATCATCCTCTTCCCAATAAACTCTAAATTTTAATAAGGCCATTTTGGTATTTTGAAACGCTAAATTACTATTTTATTACAGGAAATAAGCCTAGTTTTTCTGCTTCTTTTAACATGAAGCTATAAGCTGCATTATAGTCATTGGGAATAAGCCCATCTAATATGGCTTCCCTAATGGCATCTTTGATAATACCCACTTGTTTAGAAGGTGAAATGGCAAATAGTTCCATGATCATTTCTCCTGTAATAGGAGGTTGCCAGTTTCTAATGCTATCTTTTTGCTCTACTTCTATTAATCTTTCTTTGACAAAATCAAAGCCTTGTAAATAACGTTTTACTTTTACTTTATTTTTACTTGTTATATCGGCAGCACATAATAACATAAGACTATCAATATCATCACCTGCATCAAATAAAAGTCTTCTAATAGCACTATCCGTTACCGTTTCTTTAGTCAATGAAATAGGACGTAAATGAAGTGCCACTAATTTTTGTACCATTTTCATTTTTTCATTTAAGGGTAATTTCAACTGCGTAAAAATTTTAGGAACCATGCGCGCTCCCACTACTTCATGTCCATGAAAGGTCCAACCAAAACCAGTTTCAAATTTTTTAGTTTTGGGTTTGGCTATATCGTGTAATAAAGCAGCCCAACGTAGCCATATGTCGTCACTTGTGACGGCCACATTATCTAAAACTTGTAAAGTATGTGAGAAGTTGTCCTTATGCCCAATGCCATCTAAGGTTTCAGCACCTTCTAATTGTAATAATAGAGGGAATATAAATTTTAATAACCCTGCTTCTTTTAATAAATACCAACCTTTAGAAGGTATGGCAGTTTGCATTATTTTTTGTAATTCATCGGTAATGCGTTCTTGTGAAACAATAGATATACGATCTGCCATTTTTTGAATGGCTGTAAATGTTTCAGTAGTTATTTCGAAATTTAATTGAGTGGCAAAGCGAATAGCACGCATCATTCGAAGCGGATCGTCGTCAAAAGTTTTTTCTGGAGCTAATGGAGTTCTTAAAATTTTATTTTTTAAATCTTCTATGCCTCCAAAAGGATCTATTACTTTTCCAAAATCATTTTCAATTAAAGAAATAGCTAATGCATTCACTGTAAAGTCTCTTCTGTTTTGATCGTCTTCAATAGTTCCAGGACTTACCGATGGCTTTCTACTTTCTCTAGCATAGCTTTCTTTTCTGGCGCCTACAAACTCAATTTCAATATTTTCCAATTTAACTTGAGCAGTTCCAAAAGTTTTAAATAAAGAAACCGGAGGTCTAGGGGTGAATTGATTAGCAAAAGAAGTTGCCAAGGCTAAGCCATCTCCTATACAAACGATATCAATATCCTTAGTGGGTCTATTCAATATTTTATCACGCACAAAACCACCTACTGCAAATGCAGGCGTATTCAATAAAGCAGCTTGTTTTGCTACTATATTGAATATAGATTCTTCTTCTTGTGTAAATTGAATTTGCATGGCTACAAAAGTACTAATGTTGGGCCATTTGTAGCAATGGGGCTATTAATTGCTTATTGACTATGGTTTTGGCGCAATTAAAATGACCTAATGGACATTCTTTCTTACCATGTAAACCACAGGGGCGACAGGCTAGTTTTTCTTGGGTTTCTACTATAAAACAATGGGTAGATAAAGGGCCAAAACCAAAAATAGGAATAGTTGAACAATAAATGGCCACTACCGGTGCATTTACTGAAGAACAAAAATGCAAAGGAGCAGAATCGTTTACATAATTTAAAACCGCTTTTTGTTGTAAAGCAGCAGATGCTAAAAAACCTAATTCTCCACTTAGGTTAATTATTTTTTTAGAAGTAGTAGAAGCATAGGGAACATTTGAATGTAAGTTTCCAACTTCATTTACAATTTGATCGCCAAGGGCTTTATCTGAAGCGCCGCCTAAAATATAAATTGGCCCATCAAATGGTAGTTCACTTAAAAAACTCACCCATGCACTTAAAGGAAATTGTTTAGTAAGCCATACAGATGCGGGTGCAATGGTTATATATTTATCTGCTTGATATTTTTTTACTATTTCGTAGTCGGATTTTGTTGGATATAATTTAGGTAGTGCTAAAGGAATTGCGCCTAATGAATAAGTTAATGCATGATTTCTGTTTATTTCATGTACTTCATTATTTGAAATTTTATTTACTAAACCTTCGTTTTTTAGTATGCCTACATCATGCTTTACTTTATGTGTAAATAAAAATGAAAAGGGGTTTTTATCAAAGCCAATAGAAATATTTGCATTGGATAAAATAGTCCACAAACCAGTAGCAGCAAACCTTTGAACGTTTATTAATAAATCATACTTCTTTGCTCTTATTTTTTTCAAAATAGAAAGCCAATTCAAGTATTTATTTAGTTTTTTATCCCAAACAATTATTTCTGAAATAAAAGGATGCTCATTAAAAAGCAATTCATTTCCTTTTCTCACCACTATATCAATGACTGCTTGAGGATACTGATGATGTAAGGATTCTAACAAGCCAGTCGCAAGCACTACATCGCCAATAAAGGCAGTTTGTATAACAAGTAATTTATGCATGGCTTGTATTATGAACGAATGATAATTAAATTTCCTGCTTCATCCCATTTCACAATTGAAGATGGCATTTGCATATTAGTTTCTTCCTGCCTATACTTCGCAACATATTCAACCCCTTCTTTAATATCTAATGAAATATCTGCAAAGCATAATGGAGTTGGATAACCTGAAATATTTGCAGAAGTACTTACGATAGGTTTTCCCAATAATTTTATTAAGTCTTTACAAAAAGTATCTTTTGTAATTCGAATTGCCACCGACCCATCAGCAGCTAATAAATTGGAAGCTAAATTTTTGGCATTTTGATAAATAACTGTGGTAGGTTTATGAATTCCTTTTATATAATCAAATATTTGTACATTATTATCAGTTACATAATTTGTAAGCATAGATTCATCACCTAAGAGTATAATCATAGCCTTAGTATCCACTCTTTTTTTTAATGTAAATATTTTAGCAACTGCCTCTTCATTAGTTGCATCACAACCTATACCCCAAACCGTATCGGTGGGATATAAGATAAGCCCTCCATTTTGAAGGGTGGTTAAACATAGTTGAATATCTTCTTCATAAACAAACATGATGCAAATTAATCAATCCGGTTTAAATAAATTCAGCTTAGTTATTGTGTAAAACTAAGTATGTATAATAAAGGTGTAGTTTGTAATTTTGTAGAAATTGAAACAATGGAATTAAAAAACAAAATAGAAGCAGCATTTGCCGATCGTAGTTTATTAAAAGAAGCAAACTTTAGTGCTGCCGTGCATACAGTCATTGAAGAAGTAGACAAAGGACGTTTAAGAGTGGCTGAACCCATTGACGGAAAATGGGTAGTAAACGAATGGGTTAAACAAGCTATTTTATTATATTTCGGCATACAACCTATGCAAACCTGGGAGCTTGCCCCTTTTGAGTTTCATGATAAAATGTTACTTAAATCGAATTATGCTGCATTAGGTGTAAGAGCTGTACCACATGCTGTTGCTAGATATGGCGCTTATTTAGCTAAGAATGTAGTTTTAATGCCTAGTTATGTGAATATTGGGGCATTTGTTGACGAAGGAACCATGGTTGATACTTGGGCTACAGTGGGAAGTTGTGCGCAAATTGGTAAAGGGGTACATTTAAGTGGAGGTGTAGGCATTGGCGGAGTATTAGAACCCTTACAAGCTAGCCCTGTAATCATAGAAGATGGCTGTTTTATTGGGAGTAGATGTATTGTAGTTGAAGGCGTGCATGTAGAAAAAGAAGCAGTTTTAGGTGCTAATGTGGTTTTAACTCAAAGCACAAAAATTATAGATGTAAGTGGCGCTAGCCCTATTGAATATAAAGGGCGTGTACCTGCCAGAAGTGTTGTTATACCTGGGTCTTATAGAAAGACTTTTCCTGCTGGCGACTACCAAGTCAGCTGTGCTTTAATCATTGGACAAAGAAAGCCAAGCACCGATTTAAAGACTAGCTTAAATGATGCCTTACGCGACTTTAATGTTGCTGTGTAGAACCTTTTAACGAGACCCCCTAAAAAAGTTTGGGGTGACCAGGACAAGTCCTAACCACCCCGATTATCCTTCCCCCAAAGGATAAAAAGTTTAAAATATTGATATATTTAATATTTCATTAATATATCAATGTTCTAAGTGTAAATATGCATATATATTAGACTTCATTCCAAATAAATTGTAAAATAAATAGTGAAAATAATATTTAATAATTAAAACATTATTTAACAATATTATACATATTTATAATTTATAAAATATGAATATAATAAGATAAGTAAATTTCTTATTATATTTTTTCTATTATATTAGCAGTATGAAATTTGGTAGAATACTTCTTAGTTTAACTTTATTAATCCAAGTTAATTTATCTTTTACACAATCAAAAAAGGTAAATAACCCATTACAAGAGCATGAAATTGCCTTACTTAATATTATAACTGCTGACAGTATAAACCCCTTAAATATTCAGTTAAACAGTGACTTATTTAATTTTGGTTTAGACACAAAAACATTCAAAGACATTGCTCTTGTTAAAAAAGGCAGAGATATCTGGATTCAACCATTAGGAACAGGTAAACTATTTAAGCTAGAAAAAAGTAAAAGCCAATATTCTTTAATAAGAATTGATTCTACTATACATTCAGGTGTAAACTATAAATCATTTACCTTCCAACTAAATGACACCCTATTTCAATATGGTGGTGCTGGTTTTTGGCAAATGAGAGGCATAATGACTTATTTCAGTCCTAAAACACATGAGTGGGAATTATATCCGAGCAATACCATAGTCAATGGATATGACGATTATACCCATTTTGTTAAATATAAACTAGATACTGAAGCAAGTAAACTATACATTACTAAATCTTTAACTTATGCCAATATGCCAAAGGATTTTTCTATCAATGATATTGATAGCTGTTACGAATTTGACTTTCATAAAAATACCTGGACAAACTTAGGCGCCACTAACCCTGAATTAATTAAAGTTTTACAATCTTCTAATTATTATAATTTCAATATAAACGACTTACTTATTTTTCAAAATTACTTGGACTATTATTGGATTAATTTTAAGAAAAATGAATTTGGAAAAATATCATCAACAAGAAATAATATAATGAAACAGCCTTGGTTAAGTTTATATACTACCAAGGAATCCTACGAATCACTCCAATTTAATTTGGGAAGTACCGTTTACTTAATAAAAATAATTGGTGGTAATAAACTTAGTTACGCTAGCTACAGTTTTGATGCTACAGAATTAGACCAAAGTACTGTTCAATATGTATACAAAGTGGAGAACCCTATAATCCAATTCATCTTCAATAAAGTAATCCCTTACTTTACCCCAAGTGTTTCTATTACTCTACTTGTTGCATTTGGAATATTTTTCATTGTCTATAGACAAAGAAAGAAAAGAGTGCCCAAAGAAGTGACGGCAAGATTAAATTATAATTTTTATCATTCACTTACAGTAATTGAGAAAGAATTATTACAAGTACTTTACCAAAATCACCAAAAAGGCGAGTCAATTTCCACTAAAATCATTAATAAAATTATTGGTGTACAAAACAAAGATATACTAACTCAAAATAAAAGTAGAAGCGACCACTTTTTAAAAATTAATCAGAAGTATAAACTCTCTACCCAACAACCATTACCATTAATTGTAAAAACAAGAGATAGTATTGATAAAAGGCAGTATAACTATGGATTAGAGCCAAGTTATTTAGTGTATTTAGAAAAGATGATTAAATCAGAGAAGAGCTTATTTGATGAATAAGAAATAGTTTGTTATTGAGGCGTAATTTATACAATGAGTAAACTACAGCCTCTTCTAGCACTTGCATCAAGTCTGCCAAGTACGGTAAAACTACCATCTTCAAATACCTCTCCTATATCTTCAGTGGCAATAAAGCTGCAGCTATATATATTAGCAAGGTCAATTATATGTAGTACTCCTCTTCCTGTTTCTTTAACAGCAGTAGGATCTTCCTCCTCTGCCACCATTACTTTCATCCAAGGCGGGCATTTAAATACGCCCTCTTTAATGGCATAGGCCTGGCTTAATAGTTCAGTCATTCCATATTCAGAATGAATACAACTTGCACCTAAATTTTCTCTTAATAATTGATGTAATTCATTTCTAGTTAATTCTTCTTTTCTCCCTTTCATTCCACCTGTTTCAAGTACAATCGTGGACTTTAATTGTTGCGGGAAGGCTATCGCGAAATCGGATAAAGCAAAACTTACACCTATAAACCAAATTTTTTGTTTTTGTTTTTCTAAATCGTGTAATAATTCATTCAACTTTGTAAAATCATCTAAATAAAAACCGCTCTGTGTATGCCCAGATGCTTTTATTAATTTATCTACCATATATACCAATGAAGAATGTTTTCTTTCTAAATAAGAAGGTAGCAAACCGATAATACAATAATCTGCAGGTTTTCCATAAAATAATTCAAACCCTTTTAAAAAACTTGCTTCATATAAACTTAAGTCCTGCACCCAGTGTTTACTTTTTACATCCTGTGTAGTACCACTACTTTCAAATAAGTTGACTGGCTTCTCCCCTATAAAAACATCCTGGGTTTTAAAAAAAGAGATAGGTAAAAAAGCAATGGCTGTTGACTTGTTTAATGCCACCCATTTTTTATATACTGGGTTGTGCGCTACTTGCCAATTAAAAATTATTTTACTTGTCTCCCAAAATTGTTCGGGGGCAAGCTCCCATAACTTATTTATATCTAAAGGCGGCTGAAGCAAAATTTTATCATTTATTTGCACAAAAGTATCAATAAATAATCAAGAAAAGCGGGTAGAAGGCTAGTTTCAAAATAGCACAATTAGTATTATCTTGCAGGAGTCAAATTTAAATACACATTATGGCAAAATCAAGCACCAAAAAACTAGCTGCAAAGTCTAAAAAAGAATTAATTAACGCAGCATCTTATCAGTTTTTAACAAATTACATTAACAACCCTTCTCCTGTTGGTTTTGAAACAAGTGGACAAAAAATTTGGTTAGAATACCTTACAAAATATGTAGATACTACTTATACCGATGCCTATGGAACTGCAGTGGGTGTAATTAACCCTAAGGCCCCTTTCAAAGTAGTCATAGAAGCCCATGCAGATGAGATTAGTTGGTTTGTGAATTATATCAATGACCAAGGATTAATTTATTTAAAAAGAAATGGTGGTGTAGACCATCAAATTGCGCCATCGATGAGAGTATGGATACATGGTAAAAAAGGGCCAGTGAAAGCTGTATTTGGATGGCCTGCCATTCATACAAGATTAAGTAATCCGGAACAAAAAGAACCACAACCCAAAGTAGATAACTTAACATTGGACTGCGGTGCTAGATCTAAAAAAGAAGTAGAAGCCTTAGGTATTCATATAGGTGCCGTGGTTACTTATCAAGAAGGTATTGATGAATTAGCCAATGATTTTATTATTGGACGTGCCTTTGATAATAGAGTAGGTGGATTTATGATTGCAGAAGTAGCCCGCTTATTAAAAGAGAATAAAAAGAAATTACCCTTTGGTTTATACATTGTAAATGCAGTTCAAGAAGAAATTGGTTTACGTGGTGCAGAAATGATTGCACGCCGTATTAAACCCAATATTGCCATAATCACCGATGTAACACACGATACACAAACACCTATGATTAATAAAGCAATTGAAGGAGATATTCAATGCGGAAAAGGACCCTCCCTTGCTTATGCACCCGCTATTCATAATAAATTATTAGCTATTGTAGAAAACACTGCTAAATCCAAAAAAATTCCTGTACAATTTAGAACTTTAAGCAGAAGCACTGGAACCGATACCGATAGTTTTGCTTATGCCAATGATGGTTGCCCTTCTGTTTTAATTTCAATTCCTTTAAGATATATGCATACAACAGTTGAAATGATTCATAAAAAAGATATCGTGGATACCATACAACTAATGTATGAAACACTTTTAGCATTGACACCTAAGACAAACTTAAGCTACCTATAATGTCAGCTACCCACTTAAATATTGCTATCATTGATATGTATGATGGGAATACCAATGTGGGTATGGATTGTATTCAATTGCTATTAGCTCATTGGAGCAAGGATAGAAATGCAAGCATTGAACACCAAGTTTTTAAACTTAGAGATTGTTGCGAGATTCCCGATCATAGCTACGACGCTTATATTTCTACTGGAGGGCCTGGCTCACCCACAGATTCTGAAGGTGAAAAATGGGATACCCTTTATACTCAATGGTTAGATCAAATGTTATTTTTAAATAAACCTGTTTTTTTAATTTGTCATAGCTTTCAAATTGCCTGCAGACATTTTAATTTGGGAAAAATTAGTTTAAGAAAATCAAGACAAGTTGGTATTTTACCTGTTCATCCCATTGAATACAACGATTTATTTGAAGGATTAGAAGATCCTTTCTACACTTTAGAAAGCAGACTTTACCAAATTACAGAACCTAACGACGAAGTTATAAACAATATGGGTGCTCGCATTACTGCTTTAGAAAAAATTAGGCCTCAAGTGCCCCTAGAAAGGGCTATTATGGGGATTCAATTTAATGAGCATATGGCTGGAGTTCAATTTCACCCAGAAGGCGAATATCATATATTGTTAAGTTACTTTAAAGAAGAAAAAATTAAAAATTCAATTATAGAAGAATTTGGAATTGAAAAATGGGATAGAATGATAGAACATTTAAATGACCCTAAAAAAATTAAGTCCACTTTTCATGCCATTATTCCTAATTTTTTAGACAAAGCCTTAAAAGCAAAATCATAAATCAAATATATGATAGCTTCTATAAGACAAAAATTTAATGCAGCCTTTACTGAAGAAGCATACCATAAATATTTAGCTTCCCTAAACAAAACCTTTCCTAACGCATTAGATTTCAGTGTAGCAGAAACCCCCATTTTTATTGATAAAGATTTTACTGAAAAAGTACTCACCACAGGTGACTATATAAATAATCAAATTCAATCGGCCCATTTTGAGTCTATGACTAATCCTTCCTTAAAAAATGTCCCCTTTTTCCCTAACGAAACACCTTTACCAGCATGTATAGTAATGGATTTCGCACTTGCAGAAAATGAGCAAAGTGAATTAGTGCCTGCTTTAATTGAATTACAAGGCTTTCCTTCTTTATTTGCATATGAAATTTTACAAGATGAATGTATTCGTAAAATATATGACATTCCTGATGGTTATAGCCCTTACTTGAGCGGTTATACTAAAGAAAAGTATTTAGCTCATTTAGAAACTATCTTGAAAGGAATTTCTATTCAAGAAAATACTATATCAAATTCAGTAAAACATACTGTTTTATTAGAGATTCTACCCCACCAACAAAAAACTAGAATTGATTTTTACTGCACCGAAAAATATTTAAATATACCTATAGTTTGTATTACTGAAATTTTTACAGAAGGAAATTGCATATATTATGAAAGAGATGGCAGTAAAATTAAAATTGATAGAATTTATAACCGTATTGTTTTAGATGAATTAAAGCATCAAACAAAAGAGATACAAGAGAAAGGCGCTTTACTTCAAAATAATTTAGAGGTTGAGTGGGTCACACACCCTCATCATTTTTTTAGAATTAGTAAATTCTTACTACCTTTTTTAAAACATACATACATTCCGCGCACCCAATTTGTAGACCAACTAAAATCAATACCTACTGCATTAGATAAATACATACTCAAACCCCTATTCTCTTTTGCAGGCCAAGGGGTTATTATAGATATTAACCCAGGTGATATTGAAAACATTAAAGAACCCTCAGCTTGGATACTACAAGAAAAAGTAAACTATGCCAACTGCATTGAAACACCCACAGGGCCTGCCAAAGCTGAATTAAGATTATTTTATTTTTGGGATAATGCAAGCCAAAAATATATAGCCACAATGAACCTAGCTCGATTAAGTAAGGGCAAGATGATAGGAGTAAATTATAACAAAACTGCCACATGGGTAGGCGGAAGTTTAGCTTATTTCGAAACATTATAAGAATAAATAATTAAGCAGATAAAAAGAAACTAAAACATTAGTTTTGTAGTCAAAATGGAATCATGAATTTTATAAAGCACTCAAGTTATTCTATCTATTTTTTATTTCTTCTATTAGCCTTAAGCTTCATTTGTCAAAATGCGATAGCACAAGATGCGGGTGAAATTCAGGTTTATGGTTCTGCCACCACCGCAAAGTATACTACCATTATTGAGCTACACTCAAACTATACTTTTAAAGGCCCAAAATCTAATGAAAAATATCATCCATTATTAGAAACCATTGAAATCACCACAGGCCTTTCAAAAGATGCAGAATTGGGATTTTATATTTTCACCTATAATA
>Ga0214919_10002900_pt1 | contig 26475 bp, 37 predicted proteins | sample LL1503_MetaG_FD_177994 | JGI IMG/M metagenome (GOLD analysis project Ga0214919, IMG submission 177994) | Freshwater microbial communities from Lake Lanier, Atlanta, Georgia, United States - LL-1503 | ecosystem: Environmental > Aquatic > Freshwater > Lake | place: USA: Georgia | collected...
GCGCCTTGTGGTCCCGATGCGCCAGGTTCCCCAGGTGCGCCTTGCGCGCCAGATTCCCCAGGTGCGCCTTGTGGTCCCGGTGCGCCATCAACACCCGGTGCGCCATCAACACCCGGTGCGCCTTGTGCGCCAGGTTCCCCAGGTGCGCCTTGTGGTCCCGATTTCCCCAGTGCGCCTTGAACTCCAAATTCCCTTAAAACGCTGTCGGCTCCGGGAGAGCCAGGTGCGCCTTGTGGTCCAGGTTCGCCTTGTGGTCCAGGTGCGCCTTGTGGTCCAGGTTCGCCTTGTGGTCCAGGTGCGCCTTGTTGTCCTGGTGCGCCTTGTTGTCCTGGTGCGCCTTGTTGTCCTGGCGCGCCTTGTTGTCCTGGCGCGCCTTGTTGTCCTGGCGCGCCTTGTGGTCCAGACAATACCCCATTAACACCAGGTGCTCTTTGAACTCCAAATTCCCTTAGAGCGCCGTCGGCTCCGGGTGCGCCAGGTGCGCTTTGGGTGCTAACCCCCCTTGGTGCGACAGGTTCCCTAGGAACTTGAGCGCTAGCGACAGCGACGGCGCCTCGAGGGAACCTTGAGTTCAATGCGCCTTGGGCTTGTCTATTTTGTTCGGGTTTTTTTTGGATTAGAAATTTGTTACCAAATATATTTCTTTTCATTATTTTTTTTATATAACAAATTTTTTTATTCAAACAAGGTTTCGACTTAAAAAAAAAATTTTTTTTTATAATATATAAGTTATATATTTATAACTTTATTTTTTCAAATATATATCTTTAGCCTTTGAGTAAAGGGCTCTTTGCAGCTCAGTTCCCGACTTCTTTACCAGCACAAATGCACTTTTCGGTATATTCAAGGCCCTTCTTGCTCTTTTCACCGCGGCAATCCACAGATTTGATCTGCCAGAGAGGCTCCGGCGTTTCGATACAAATCTAACTCGTTTGCCCCCCGATAGTCGACGGACCGCGATATTACTACTTGTGAGCCCCCCGGACGTCCTTCTCTTTGTGCCATTCATTACTTGCCGATACGTCATGCTATTTTTTTTTTGTTTATAGATGTAAAAAAATATTATTTATTGTTAGAAAATAAAAAATGAGCGTCGTCAATTTACCAAATCAATTTGACTGCGGAGCGGCATCCATCACCAGCATTTACCGAGATCCCCAGTACCTCCAAGACCTCTTAAATTCCCTCGGCCTCACGGGAAGCTCCATCTCCAAATACTGTGACTCCATGCAGTCGGTCGGAGGCCAGTTCATGCTACTCAATGCCAACAATGACCCGCTTCACCTGGCCCACCTGTACCGCGACTTCCTAGTCGAGACCCCGAGCGTCTTCCTCGTGGACAACAAGCCGGAGCTCGTGCAAGCCATCCTGGACTACGTGGAAAACCTGATCCTCACCGGCGAAGGACTCACGCCCCAGCGGGCATCCATCCTAAATGGCATTTTGCCCGCCCAGTACAGCCAGGGCTACGACCGCATTAACCATAAAATTGAATTTCCCCGGGACCACCACATCAAAACAAACGTGTCGGCCGGCTGGTACTTCCTTGTCGGCAATGTATTAAGCGTAAAGGATAAGCAAAAAATGGGCCTTGAATTAATTTTTTGGTACTACCCCATCTTCCCCCGGGACTTTCTCAAGTCCAGGGGGTTCCCGGATGACGCATTCCTCCTGCAGAGCGTCACTGTCGCGCTCACAGTGATCCAGGGCACAGCCAAGTCCTTCTTTAGCAACGCCACCGGCCTCGTCATGACAAACAGCGGCGCCGCAAAACACAGTCTCCCGGAAGATAAAAAAGTCTTTTTCAGCGTCGGAAACTCTTCGCTACTGAGCGACTCAAATGATTTGTCACATTTGACGGTGGTTGCCCGCGACGTGGACACCCAAACCGGTGCTCCTTTGCTCATGTACCTAAAACTTAAAGCACAAAAACCCCTATTTTACCAGGGAAATGGAAAGGGCTGCACGCCATGCGTCGCCGGCCTTGGAACGCTATACTACTCCTATCCGCGCTACGCCATTGAAGATATCCAGCTCCAGTACGGGACCGTTCCGGCTATGACTGCCAAGGACTTTGATTTACCCAATTCGTCGTTCTGGCTCGATCACCAATGGGTCTACGGTTTCTTTGCCGCCGCGTTTCCCGAAAATGTTATGGTGCGTGCGCTATCCAATTTTTACAATAGTAACTTCAGTGGCTGGTACTGGTTCATGGGGCACTTGTACGATGGCCGCGACTTCACATTTAGCCGCTCCTGTGACAAGAATATTGATTCATTACCGACCGGAGACGTCGTCATGACCGATAAAACCGAGGCAAAAATAATCAGCCCCGTCGGGGTTGCCTCCAGGAGCTATACTGACAATAAAATAGTGTCTAAAAACTGGATTTCTGTCCAGCTCGGAACAGTTGGCGGCTCGAACGTTGTCGTAACGGCCTATGTACCGACCGAGTGTGTTCTGACCATCGATGGCGAGGAGTTCTCGATGAAGGCGGACTACCCTGCGCCAATCACCAAGAACCGACAGGGTTCCTACGTACGCGAAGGCTCAGTGACTATTCACAATAGCGCCGGCACGGTCATCGGCCACGGGTTCATGGAAATGACCGGCTGGTTTATAAGCCAGAACGACGAGGACAGCTCTATCTACAATCTCCTCGGCGGAGCCATGCTCGACAACCGCCGTCACATCGCCGACCTTTCCCGGCGCAACCCAAACTGGGCCCTTAAGCTTCAAAGTATTCTTTTTTTAATTTTAATAGCCATTATTGTCTTTCTAATATTCGTATTGCTTCCGCTCTACATCATCTACGTTTTGGTGATGGCCTACAAGCGACAACCCACAAAGAATTAATCAACCACCTCCAGAACAGCATAGAAGTCCCGGCACCAGAACGGCTCAATAACTGCGTCAAAGTCCATGAAAAAATGGCCTTCGTTGGCCCATTCGCTTCCCCAGCTGTTGCGCGTCAAAAAGTGTCTGGCCCGGTCGTCGTAGCCAATGAGCACTACCGAATGGGCGTACTTGATGAGCGACACCTCGGCCTGTCCCCAGTTGGCAGGAAAAAGGAAATTTGACTCGCGCTGTCTCGTGTCGCTGCGCATCCACTTGTCGCCCTGCTCGGTGACTGCAAACGAAAATAAAATTGAAAACCCCCCGGCTAATACTGTTTTGAGCTGCTCGATGCTCTGCTTTAATCGCACACACTTGCCCGGAGCTGCGCGATATTGCCTGGCCTTGTCCTGCGCCACGACGCTGGGCGTCACGTTCCATGCCTTTTCCGCGCCCCAATATTCAATTGGCGCCACACCCTTCTCCAGCTGCTTGATCGCGTCAACAACCGACACCCCGGTTTGCTTGAGGCGGCCATCGACTTGCCCGGGAATAGCGTCCTGCACGGCGGAGCCGTTTAAAGTCAATAGCATAAAGTACAAGTAGACCGACGACAGACTCCACAGCGGAAAAACCTTTTGCCGTCGACTAGTTAGCTCCATGGCTGCGACCGCCGCATCGGCTGTGCATGACGGCACGTCCTTCTGATTGATGACCGGCGGATACGGGGTAGCTGTGTGTCGCAGATCGGCATTGCTAGGCAAAACGGCAGGCACATCAAACTCGTGCACGACGGCGACATCGGTATTTCCAAGAGTTGCTCCGTAGGCTTGCTGATAGATGGTTGTAATGGACGGGGGTTGTCCGGTGGACGTTGTCCGGTGTTCCACCGACGTCCGGCTATCTCCAATTCCCAATTGACCCATTTATTTTATTTGGTTTATATTCCCCGGTAAAAAATTCATCACATTACCATCCAGAAAAATAAATTTTTTAGTTACCCGCCTAAACGGCATCCGCCCACAAATATAGTTAAGCAGCGCACCGTGCTTGCGTTTCCCTGATCGATACGTCTCCAACAGGTACTCGATGTACTTGTTGTGAATTAACACCTCGCCGGTTTTTCCGAAATGGAGTACTAATTTTTCTCCGGCAAACGACTCCAGGTCGGCCACGCACTCCGGATCCAGCGTCGCATACGCCAGTGTATTTCCGGTCGTAGATTTGTATCCAATCACTGGAACTTGCATTTTTTATTTTTGTTTTTTAATTAGTACATTTTTATGAGGTTTACCAGATTATAGCCGATGAAAAGCATTATAAACATAATGATCCCCAGAATGAGCCATCCCAATGCCGACGTCTTACGACAATTCTCCTGAGATTCTTCGTCATTGCCCAGCGAAACTGCCCCGGGACTCACATAGCCAAATAGCTTGATCCAAACGGACTTCATTGGCCAATTGATGAGAAGATAGAAAAAGGCCCCAAAGGATGAAAACCCGAGAGACTTTAAAAAATCCTGGATCGTATAAGTGCGGCAATTTCGGTTCGACGCGGGGTCGTAGCTGTTCATTATCATCGCAACGCCAAACATTATCATCGAGAATAGCGCAAATTTCATGAGTTTTCCGGAGGCAGTTAATTTTCGGCACGGCGAAATAACGCCTTCCGTCTTGATTTCTATTTTAAATGGGTTTTTAACCAGTAGTTTCTCTTCCTCAGTCATTGCTTCCCCATTTGCCGGCCTATACGGCCTGGCCAGCAATGACCTGACCGAGTCTGTGTTAATCAAATACTGGATAACCCCGGCTAAAAGACTGTACACTATTGCGTTCGCGGTATTGGCACTGTAGCTTACGCACGGCAAATCGCTCATAATTACTTGTTTATAAATTATTTGTTTTTTATATTTTTTTATTTTCAGAAATCAGTTCTCCCAATGTCAGCAAATGACCCACTCGCCTCCGGCTTCGCATATTCGCTGATCCCGCACTCGAAAAAATTTCCCTTTCCCGGCAGCGATATCATCTCCATAAACGGAAACGGATTTTTCGGCTCCGGAACCACTACGGGCCCATACCCGAGTGCTTTGAGCCAGTAGTTCGCCACATAGTCGATGTAGTTCTCCATCGACGAGTACGCAAGACCCTCCAGTGCCATAGTGATGGCTCCGCGGGCAAAGCGCTTCTCCACGGCTATCCCGTGCCGAAAGAGCTCGTGAACCTCCGCCTCCGGGAGCCTTTCGCTTACCAGCGCATAGACCGCCACGCAGCATTTGCAGTGCGCAGCCTCGTCCCTGGCAATCAACTCATTCGAAAAGATGATGCCCGGCAAAAGGCCGCGCTGCTTGAACCAGAAAATCGAGGCAAATGACGCCGAGAAAAATATGCCCTCCACAATTAAAAAGCCGAGCAGCCTCTTTGCAAAGCAACTCGTGTTGTCGGTGATGTAGCGCAGCGCGAAATCCGCCTTTTCCTTGATGTCGTGGTTGCGCTCAAAGCTGCGGAACAGCGCTTTTTTCTCGTCCACCCCGGGACACAGCTGGTCGATGATTATACTGTACATTTCCGCGTGGATCGTCTCCATCATAATCTGGTTCGCATAGAAGGCCCGCGCCTCCGGAATTGTTACCTCGCAGAAGAACCGCGACGCCAGGTTTTCCCCGACGATGCCATCAGCGCACGCAAAAAATCCAAGGGTCGTATCAAGCAGCCGCTTTTCGTCCGGTGACAGCATGAGCCGGTACTGCTGCACATCCTTCTCCAGATTGACCTCATCCACCGTCCAGAATGAAGACAGGCACTCCTTGTAGAGCTGCCAAATGTCCGGGTACTGGATCGGCAGCAGAATGAAGCGGTCCATATCGTTCTTCCGGCCGGTCACCAGCGACGTCTCCAGTGGTCCGTCGACATAATGACTCCGGGCTGGACTCGCCGTTATATCGGGAAACTCCAGCTCTATTGGTTCCGCGGAGTCACAGGTGCGTAGCAGCGAGTCCATGCGGAACCGCATGTGTCTCAGGTACACGCGGATCGCGAGCAGCAGCATCGAATTATTGGCAAGGCTATACAGGTACCAGGAGGCCGACGTCGCAATTCCCAGCAGACCAATTACACCAAAATAAAGCCACATTTATTATTTTTTTTTAAACTTTTTAAATTTTTTTAATTTTCGCTATTTTTTGTTTGCGTGTGCGCGTTTTTAAATATTTTTTAAATTTTATTGTAAAATTTTGTAAAATTTCCCGGTTTCTTTAAAATAAATATATGTCGTATACCACGTACATCAACGCCGACTCCAACCCCGTGGAACGACAGGAATGGGACATCAACCGGCCCCCCAATATGATGTACTACGACTACGGCCAGACGATGCGCTACCACGAGGCCGAGGAAACCGAACGGACTGCGGAAATCAAGCAGCGGCGCGAATCAGAGCACAAGATCCTGGGCGAGCAGCTCTACGAGTTTGAGGGAATGGCGGCAAGCCAAACATCAACCGATGACTGGCAACCCTGGATGCAGCGCAGCGGAATCCCGGTGGCCCAGCAGAGGCTCATGGATCTGCCGGATCCGCTCACCGTCGGCGCCACCTCGTTTGGCCACTATCTTGGCTTTGATAAGACCGAAGCGGATTTACTGGACAACGGCTACCAGTCCAGTGCCAACGAAAGTTCCGTGTACCGCTCCCACCGTATCGACCAGCACATGCCCCAGGACGCCTACACTTAATTTGTGTGTTAATAAAAACGTGTTAAAAACAATTTTAAAAACAATTTGTTCCGGCAATATATCTGCAATATATTAATGCAATATATTTATTACTGTTTTCGCCAAAATTCAAATGATATCAAAGAGATAAGTATCCCGGAAGTCGAGACTTCCTGGGAGTCGGTTCGCCAGCGAATCCACGAAATCCATTTCGGGTCGTTCCGCAAGCTCGTCAATAAAGTCTCCCTGTCCAAGTACCTCTCGGGCATCTGCCATATCAAGGCATTCCTTGGCACCCACGAACCCAGCACCGGATGCATCACGTTGACGCAAAATTGCCGTGAGCTCGGGCCTGGCGCTGTTCTGGTCTCCGGCAGTTGCCTAGTCATCTGCAGGACCGCCCCACCCCAGGAAATGATTGCCCGGGAAACAAAATTGTACTACAGTATTCGCCGTACCGGAGGCACCCTGTGCCCTGGCACCCTGTGCCCCGATGACGAGCCAAAATTCATGTCTGTTCCGTTGTCGACACTAATGGCGGATCACCGAAATACCGCCCTGTACCGGGACATGGTCCAGATTTACCACATGTGTCGGCGCGAAGGCCAAAATTACCGCACCGAAATGGCTGCGCTGTCGAGCGGGTTTTACAGCCTAGCCGCTCCAGCCGATGTGCCACTGGCCCCACCGGCCCCGGTTAAGCGGGCCTCGGGCATTCCGTCGTCGCTGCTCAGGCCGGCGATCGGGGACACCGAGAAAAAGAATGCCATGCTCAACGCACAGGGCAACCTGGTCGTCTATCGCAATTGATTCTTTTTTTTTTAAAAAAAAATATCATTAATTAATTATTTAGCATGTATTAAAAAAAATGGACGAGCAGAAAAAATATTTTTATTTCACAATAGGTCTTTCTATTGCCCTTGTCATTGCCATTACCCTTATCTTCGTCTTTTACTACTTTGGCAAACATAGCTGCGATATCAATGGCAAACTCACCCTCGATATGACTCAGGGGGCCCAGGGCCAGAATTTAATGAAATATCCCCTGCCGACCGGTCACGCCATGAGCATGGCCCAAGGGTCCCAGGGCCAGTTGGAAATTGCCAGTCCCGCCGATGCCGCGGCGCTCTGCAGTGGCTCCGGAAAATATAGCGGAAAATGCCTGCTCATGATCTACTCAAACGGCTGTGGCCACTGCAAGACCACAAAGCCGGCGTTTGAGGAGGGTAGTAAAAAATCCAAGGTTCCGTTTTACGTGGCTGACATTTCAAAATATAGAAACGAATTTGAAAAATTTAAAGTCACCGGTATCCCCCACATTATTCTCCTGGAGAATGGAAAGGAAATCGCAAAGTACAGCGGAGACCGGAGCGCCGCTAGTTTCATCGAGTTCGCCAATAAGAGCACCATGCCTTCCCAGCCCTATCAGTAGAAAAGGCGCGTACAAAAAATTTTATATTTTCAATATTTAATATTTATTCATTATTTTTATAATAAAATATTAAATTTTTAGCAACAGCCATGAGTAGCGAACGAGACGCTCATTTCATGTACTATATGCGCTCATTGCTCAAGCAACTGCAGACGATGTTTCCGGAGTGCATTTCAACCGCACTTCTCTGCGAAAAACTCGCCAACGACAATACGGCCCAGGGCGCCAGTGACCTGGTCGTGAAGTGGCAGGGCTACATGGGAACCCCGGAAACAATCGCCGCAATCCGGGCCAAGGACGTGGCCAAGGTCCTGGAGAACAATAACCCTATTATGTCCATGCTTCAGATCAAAAGCAAGTATAACGACCCAAGACTCTCGGAGAACTCCCGGAAAGTCCTGTGGCAATTCATCGAAAAATTGAACGATCTGGCCCTGGACGCCAATAACGACATCCGGCTGCCGCCTCCGCCGCAAGGGCCCATGACGGCCCAGGGGCCCCAGGCGGCCCAGGGGCCGTTGTCGCTCTCATTAGCCCCGGAGCCGTCGGACATTGCCATCCCCGCGGAGATGGCTCCGCTGATTGACCTGGCCAAGAGCTTTATGCAGAAGATCCCGGAGGAGGACCTGGAGCAGATGTACGGCAGCATCGCCACCATTAGCCAGAGTGTTCTGAAGAACTACGAGGGACAGCTGCCCCCGGAGTTTGGCGGTGACTATTTCGCCAAGGTGCTGCGCCAGACTTTCCGACAATAAAATTTTTTTTTTTATAAATTTTGTTAAAAATAATTTATTACACGATATTTCGCTGGGCTTCGTCCAATTCGGAACAGCTCTGTCCGACGGTGCTTTTATTTGAGTCGACCCGGTAAAACTGCTGGCAAATCATAGGTCCCACAAGCTTACTCAGCTGGGTTTGCTCGCTGCTACTGCGGCCCAACTGTCCCAGAATACTCTGTTGCAGTGCCTTATTCGGTTTCACCGGACCGAGTCCGTTCTTTTCAACGCGCTGGGTGTTCAGAAACGTCAAGGCCGACAGGTAACCGACCAACGGCGAATTGGCCACTAAAAATTTCTTTACGCCCGCTACGCTACAACACTCATCCTTTTTCAAATTATCTTCGCTCTTTTGGATGCCTCGCAGTAGGTCCAGTACCGACTGCTTCCTGCTGGTGTCCACTAATTTTTGCAGGGCTTTTCGGATTGCCACGTAGTTATCCTTTGATATCGCAACAAGACCCTCTTCGGCGGCCTTCGCCGTAGCGTCTGCCGCCATTGCCGGACTTTTTGATGTCGAGGACCGCGCCACAGTCGATCCAGAGTCTCTGATGACTGGCGCCTTTGCCACCGATGGCGCCTTTGGCACCGTGTCAACCATCATACTACTACCGCTGGGAGGCTGGATTTTGGTCGAGTCAACACCACAGCACTGAAAATTACCCACTGAGTCTACTGCAGTGTGCCGTTTCAATTGAGGGTCTTTTGCGTCTGCCTCAAACTTACCACAGATCTTTGGCGGGGCTGTGATGCAGGATGCCCACACATTAAACAGGGGCTGGTTCTCACCACTCTCCTCCGTAAACTCGCTCGGGACCATAAACTCATTTTTTCTACCACAGTCCATCAATTTTTCTTTTTCTTTTAGTGCAATGCATTTTCAAAAAAAATAAAATGTGTTTTATAAACGAATCGAATTTTTCATTTTTCCCAATGTCCAATGCACAACACTCGTGTATCGACACTCTCTCCGCCGAATTCATAACATGGGCCATCGGCTTCCTCAATTGCACCGACGCCGAGGCTAACCAGCTGCTCCAGCGCACCCGTGATATTTTTGACCAGGGCTCCCGTGCCATTCCCTCAATGCTGGCGCAGCACAGCGTGCCATTTACATTTTGCCTGGCTTACCTGCGCCAATGTCGCCAGTCCGGCGAGTCTTTTTTTAATCAGCACGTAGACCTGTTGGACCGCGAGCTTTGCTCAATCTCCGAGGCTATTGGCGTCCTGCTCCCGAACCTAAAGACCGACAACGCCTCAGTTGCCCAGTTGCCGTCGCTCGCGGATTGGGGTTTTAATCGCGCCGATCGCCAATCGCAATTGAATTTGTTGACCAACTGCACCGCTCAGCTGACCCGGTGCGTCGAGCTCATCGCCACTTTCCCGGACCGTGCCGACGAAATTATCCCGGTCTCCGAGGACGTAACATCCATTGTTGTTACCGTACTCACCGCGTTGCGACACTCGAGTCGAACTAATTTGCCGTAGCCTTTGATTGGCGCCGTAATGGCGACCGCCAAAGAACACCAATTGCTTAGATTTTTTGGGTCTACGGTCTGATCCACCTTTGGGATTTTTTTTTCCAATAAATATATCAGATTTTGTAGCGCACTTGCATTGCCAGTTAGCGGAAAATGAATACGTCGCGTCTTGTACACTTTTAGCGTCACATTGGGCTTCAGGAGCCTAAAATTTACTTGACACCGCAGCGGATACAGGAAATTTAGCCCAATGTCTTGACAGTCCTCGAGCTCGACGCCACACAAATTAAGGTACTCGTCGTAGTGGTTGCGGCAGGTAACACACGGCAGCACCGATCTGGTTAATTTAAAAAAAGAGTGTACTGTTTCCGGCGCTGTACCAAATGATTTGTTTTGGTTTCGCACAAAGTAGTAGTAGTGTGCCACATCAAACAACAAATTCCAAAACATAGGACCCCATATTTCAGCCTCCATGTGTTATTAATTATTTAATTATATAAACATTGAAAATCGTTTTCTCTCAAATTTATTCATTATTCTCGCTGCGGTCACTTAAGCTCACAACTGTCCACCGTCCCGTCGCCGTCGTAGTGCGTTGCTTCTCAAGCGACTCCCAGCACGCATCCTTCACATGCGCCAGGAAATTACCGGCACTCAACCGACTCCGGTCGGACGATGCGCTGGCACACATCGGTTTTTTGTACAATTGTCGGTACTGCGCCTCCAGCACCGCACCGATCGTTTGTTGTACCACCGCCACCGGAAAGGCGCTAAAGCTAAAGGCGCTTGAATTAGCCGGTATTTTGCTTATCCGGTGGGTGCCCGTCACAAATACCCCAAACCCAAGCTTTGTCGCGCTCTCCGATAGCTGATCGTGCCGCACCTTGGCATCGCCGTACAGGCGCGCCGCATCGGCCCGCAGTTCCTTGGCCTGCGCGTTGTACGTGTCCGCCTGGACCCGGAGCTCGTCAAGCTCTGTCGTTATTTCATCGGACTCAATTATCTCCGCGCGTCCTGGCGGCATTGCCACACTTGTTAAAAATACTTTTTCCATTCTGAACACCAGAAGTTTTGATATCAAGATCGATGATAACACAGCAGCCAACGACTCCTTGCCGATACCGCCGATGGAGTCTAGCTGCATCAGCACCCCGGCCTGCTGCAAAAATTTTTCGGTCCGCTCCGGTTTAGATAGCCGCTGAATAGCCCCCAGTGTCTGGTCCCAGGTAAGCTGGTCCCGGTTGCAAATCGCGTCCCGCCGGTCCACCAGCCAGTACCGCCGGACCGGGTACCCCTTTCCCTCTTCCTGTGAACCGCGGCAGTACACCACTTGTTGTTTGGTGCCCAGCAGTGCCAGTTTGCGTTGCCGTATCTTGGAGTTTTTATCCTGGATCGCGCTGATTTTCTCGTAGACGCTGCGGAGCGACTCGTGGCACTCCACAATCGACGTCAATAGGAGCCCCATCTGACTCCGCGGGTTCCCAATGAATAGACTCCGCATGCCGCCATGGGCCACGATGGGCCCCGTGATGGTCCCTTGGATTAAATTGTCGAACTCCACGATGCTCATGCCATCCATCCCGGGATCGGCGTTACAGGCAATGCGCTGCTGCTTTCCGCCATGGCCCTTTATCGGCGCCGGCGCTACAAACTCTTTTGCTAAAATTATTGTCAGCGAATCTTCCCCGTCTTTTTCCGTTTTTCTCTCCCTCTTTTCCATATTTTTTTTTAAATTCACTTTTAATAAAACATTTTCTTTCATGCCTGGCGTTGGCCTCGATATCTGGAACGAACAGCTCTCCGCACCTGAAGGGGGCGCCGCACCCGCGCCTTCCCGGCGCACCGACGCATACACCCAGCCAATCGCTAGCCCCCCTGCGCCATCTAGGCCTCCTAGGGTTCACTTTTCCCAACCAGGGGCCGATCAAGCCCATCCGGCCATGGGCCCGGGGCCCCAGGGCCCTGGCGGCCATCCGGCCATGGGGGCCTTTGGCCCACCGGCGATGGGCCCACCGGCCTCGGCCATGAGCCATTCAGCGATGGGCCCACCGGCTTATGGCCCACCGGCTTATGGCCCGTCGGCCATGGGGGCCTTTGGCCCACCGGCTTATGGCCCGGCCCCTGTAATGTTGGCTGAAATGAAAGGCGACAAGGGCTCGTCGAGCGGTGACACCTGGAAGCGAAATGACATCTGGATCTCGCTTGGCCTCGTCTTTATCGTTGTCCTGCTAATCATCGTCGTCTTCCAGCTCTCCAGGCTAAACAAAATTTTGTCAAAGAAATTTTTATAATTATTTTTTTTTACTTTTTTTTTCCTTTTTTGCCACCCTTAAAAAAAAACATTAATGGCTGCTCGTCAAAATTTCGCCGCACAACTCGCTCCCCCCCAGCCCCCTACTTATGTCGCGGACTACGACACCAATGTGCCCTCAAAAATCTTCGCCGGCACCCCCCGCCACGCCACCGTCAATGACCTTCGCATCGTCGCCGGTCAGGTGGCCATGATGGCAAACCGCATGCCCCAGCCACCCCAGCCCGGTGTCCAGACCCACAAGTACTACCAGGATAAGCCGGGGCACTGCCAGATGTCCGGACCCGGTCACATGCCCATGATGGGCCAGCAGGTCTTCGACTCCATGTCCCAATGCCAGGCCTTTGGAAAGTAATAAAATTTATCTTAAAATAAAAATATAATATATGTTTGCGTACAACACTAAATTTACCCCCTTCTCGCTCGCTGGGTTCCGCCAGTGGCCCCACGACCCCGAGGAAACCGAGGGCTACATCCTCGTCGACCGCGACGGCGTCGTCGATTTTTACCCGGCCCACATCGAGCTCTACGAAATCCCAAACGCTATCCTCCAGGTCGCATCCAGCTCCGGCCGGACGGTGCGCGGAAGCTTCCATAGCCACCCAACCGGCTGCACCAGCACCAAGTGCTTTTACCAGCCGCCCTCCATCACCGACCTGAACTCGGTGCACACCCTCTGCGACTGCGAGCAGGTAAAGCTCTGCAAGCACGTCATTGTAACGAACGGCCGTCTCTTCATCATCAAATTTCAGCGAAACCCGTCGCAGGACCGCTTCACTCTGCTCATGCAGACCTTGGAAACCCTGAAATCAAAGAATTTAAGTCCAGAGGTCCACGAGTCCCATTGGATGAACACCGTAGACCAGTTCGCCGACGTCGTCTCCGTCAAGACAATGCCCACACCGCTCTAGCCTAAGCTCCCCCGGCAGTTTGGGCATCGGCTATTTGGGATTAGCAAATGCTCATCCAGACACTTGACGTGAAATTGGTGCCCGCACGGGATCCGGTACACCTCATCCAAAACCTCAATCATCTCCAGGCATATCGTGCACTGGGTCCCCGCACACTCCGCCAGCGCCACCGGCAACAGTATATACCGAAGGTTTACTGGCAACCCAACGAGTGTCCCAAACGGCTCCGGAAATGTCCGCACAATGTCTCGTACCCGTCGCGTCGGCCACCGTGCCAGAACCTTCGCAATCGACGCCGGATCGCCGCACCACTGGAAATTCAGCGGCACCCCGGCCATCCGCGCCAAATTAAGATCTCGTAACAGGTCCGGCCGGGTCTCCTGGGTCCGGCGCAGGTATTGGCGCATCGACTTCTCCGGGCAGCCATTGATCTGGCACACAATGCTCGCCACCGACGCCAACCGGCCCTGGATTTCCATTTTCACCCGGCCCGGATCAAACCCCGGCAGTCGCTCTTTAATACTCCAGTACAGGTACATATATAGGTTCATGTTCTATATTTTTTATCGCTTTCTTTTTTATTTTTTTCTCTTACAAAAAAATTTCAATCTATAATGCAAGCCGTCGCCTTCTTCGACCCGAACTCATCCTGTAACTCCGGCAAAATCTCGGGAACCGTCTACTTTCACCAGGAGTCGCCCACATCGCCCTACACAACTGTGACCTTCAACCTCGCTGGGTTCTCCCGGGCCGGAAACCACGGCTGCCACATCCACAATTACGGCGACCTCACCCAAAGCTGTACCAGCACCTGCAGCCACTTCAACCCCAGGGGCTCCAAGCACTCTTCCATCCGGAACGGCGACAAATTCGGTCCCCGCCACGTCGGCGACCTCATAAATAACCTAAACGTTTGGCAGAACCAAACCGACAGCAGCCTCGGCATCGGCAGGTACATCTACGTCGGCAACTACCGCGACGACCTCGTCAGGCTTTACGGCCCCGACAGCATTCTTGGCCGCGCCGTCGTCATCCACAAGGACGCCGACGACTGCGGCATCTACCAAAATGAGCGCGACCCCAACGGCAACCTCACCGAAATCGCCAGGGAGTCCGGTGTCAGCGGCAACGCCGGCGAACGCATCGCTTGCGCCGTCATCGGCCTCGCAATGCCTAATAAAAATTCTTGTTCTTAATTTTTTTTGTTTTTTTCTATTTTTTTTTAATATTAATTTCATTTTTTAATTGCAATGCAGCATTGCACGTTCACTTTTTTTCCCCTTCTTCCCCAGGACGTCCAGGAACTCATCGTCTCAAAATTACCCGTCCTCGACCGCTTCTTTTTCCTTGTCTCATCAAAGGCTTTCGCCGGCCTCTCGCGCTCTTGCATTTCAACACGCACCGGTCTCCTCCAGATCGCCATCGCCCAGGACTCGATGCCCCGCATCCGCTACCTCCTGCCGCCTACTTCCCTAAAATTCGGTCACCACTGGATAACCCGCAAGTGCGTCTCGTCCCCAGCTCATTTTTGGAGTTTGCTCGGCTACGGTTTCTTTGTCGAGGACTTTTACCAGTGGATGGCCACAAAGACCCGGGTTATGCTGCACCTCATTAACTCCACAAAGCTCACTGCCATCTCCATCGCAAATATTGTCAAATTTGCTATTTTAAAACTGCACGTAGAAAACTACTTGCTCATTCCAATCGTCGGTGAGCTCGAGGATTTCCCGCACCGCAAGGGCCTTTCAAATTTAAATCTAAAGCAGCTTGTTCTCACCATCATCAGGTCCAATAACGAGTATCTCCTGATTTCTCTTTTGCAACAGTACGTCGACATTCCGCGAAATATACTCAACTCGGCCGTCCAGGCGGCTTGTACCATCGACCAATCCCAAAAATTTCTTCCCCTGCTTTTACCTTTTTTTAATTAAATTTTTGCTTTTATTATTTGTCGTTTCAAATCCCTAAAGCCTTGCGAGGCCCATAAAGGGCCAAAATAGAAAAAAAATTTTAATACTATTTTTTTTCATTGGCGTCTTATTTGCACAAAATAAAAAAAATATAGATGACTATTAAATCACTAAAGCCTTGCGGCGTGTGAGCAAAAAAAGAAAAAAAATTTTCATACTATTTTATTTCATTGGCGTCTTACTTGCACAAAATAAAAAAAATATAGATGACTATCAAATCACTAAAGCCTTGCGGCGTATGAGCAAAAAAAGAAAAAAAATTTTTATACTATTTTATTTCATTGGCGTCTTACTTGCGCAAAATAAAATAAATATAGAAGACTTTTAAATCACTAAAGCCTTGCGAGGCCCATAAAGGGCCAAAAGAAAAAAAATTTTCTATGTTTTTTTACTCTTATTTATGTTGTTCAAATCCCTTAAAAAGCCTTGCGGGGCTTATACGGGCCAAAATAGAAAAAATAGTAAATATTAATTTTATTCATCGACAAATATTGATCAATCATTTTCAATTTCATTGTCTCCATCAACAAGTCAACATCCATTCGCTTTAGCGCCTTCTTGTGTTTCTGCGCAACACACTGGGCTTCTTGGATAGTCGCCAGTTGCATTTCCTCTACGCGACAAGTTAGCAGCAACTGTCGAACCCATCGTGAGCAATGTCTGGATGGGCAAAAGTACCTTGCTCGACATTTGTTAAATTTCCACCTTAAAAAACTTCAAAAATAGCGTTCGCCCGGATCCGGGTTAACGCTACATAACGATCCAAAAAGTGTGTTTATTTTCCGCTTTGTCCCTATAATGCCCTGGCAAATTTTGGTTACATTTACCATAAAAGTATCCGTATCGACCTCGATTACAAGGCTATTAAGCACGTAGAAGCAATAGAACAAAATTGAATAATATTTATTTTATTAGCAAAAATTGATCAAAATTAATAAGTCCATCAAGAACCATTTGCAATTTTTTCATTTCCCTATCTTTATTTTTCTCCTCCAACTCAGCCGCTATTTTTTTCTCCTCCAACTCAGCCGCTATTTTTTTCTCCTCCAACTCAGCCTTTATTTTCTCCATATCCACACGAGCGTCTATTTTCTTCATCTTAATGCTTGTTTTCGCTTTAATTCGCCGCAGTACGACTTCGCTTCCTTCACTAGTCTGTTGTTGCCTACAACACTTCTGCATCTTATTCATCATACGCTGCAACGCTTCGACACTTTCCAGCACAACTACTTCGCGCTGGTTGCCATATTCTACTCCAATTTTAGTCTTCTTGACGTAGGCATGCAATTGGTCTTCGGACGCAACTCCGTTGTTGCTTTTAACTATCCAGACCAGTTCAAACGTTGGGTAAGCGCCGGGTCGCGTGTGCGGTTCAAGGCGTTGTTTTAGATTCTTTGTGTGGCCATACTTAAATTTTGTTTCGTCAATACGCGCCAAGTAAAGCACATTGTCGCCCTCCTTGAAAGAAGAAATTGTGGGCGCCGTAGTATTCACCTGAAATTGGATGGCCGCCTCCAGGTCCTCGCGCGTCTTGATCGCCACAAGCTCATCCTGCGCCGCCTTGGTTAGTTTCTGGGCCTCTTGGACGGTGGCCAGTTGCTGCTCCAGTTCATTTCTTTGCAGTATAATTTCCTGACAGCGGTCTTGTTCTGCTTTTACATCCGCCGACGCCTTGGCTTGCACCTCCTCGTTAATGCGCCTCCAGGCGTCCTCCAGCTGCTGCGCGTTCATTTCGTTGCCGAGCTCCACGCGGCCAGTCAGTAGGAGTTGGTCAATCCATATGACAAATTGCGCTGCAATATTTTCATCGCACCACTGCGCCACTCCATAAGCAACAAGGCGATGTACCATAGTACCGCCATTATGTCCTGGTTTGCTTTGAATCAAATCAAAAGCGGGAATTCCCGTTTTTGCTTCTAAGGCCTTAATATATAATTTTCCTTTGTCATGTCTTGCGTATTCAAAATATTTTTTTCCGGCGGCCTTACACATCATCGTCGCATTTACCATAAAAGTATCCCGGTCAACCTCAATTACAAGGCCATTGAGCACAAGAGTGTTAGTATGTACAACACGGCGGGCGCCATTAACATTTGGCAAATGCCCAAACGGAGGAGCAATGGGCGCTTGCGCTTGCGTTATCGGCTGCTCGGCCGTTTGCACTAGCCCTTGAGTTATCGGCTGCTGCGCTTGCGCTTGCGTTATCGGCTGCTCAGCCTGTTCCATCGGCTGCTGCGCTTGTTCTTGTTCCATCGGCTGCTGCGCTTGCGCATTCGTTATCGGCAGCTCGGCCTGTTCTTGCGCTATCGGCGCGGCAGAAGGTGCAGTTTTTAAACGTTTGGCTGCTGCGCTTGCGCTTACGGAACGCCTTGGTGAAAGTGACCGCTTTTTTCGTGTTATTCTGCGATTTGCAATTAAATTTTCCATATTCAATTCGTCTCCATTTCCAATAATCTCAATGTTATGTTTAAATGCATGCCGAATAATTTTTGTTCGTAATTCTTCTATTGTTGGATATTGTTTTATAAATCTATACGTCGTTGCAAATGGCAACGACAACCAGTAATTCATAGCCATTTTAAGAAATTGCCATTACCATTACAAGACAATCGCACTTCTTTTTACAGAGTGCTTTTATTTTTTTAGCAATGCTATTTTTAAAAACCATGGCTTTGAACGCAGATAAAAATATTTGCCCAGAAATTTTAATTGTAAATAAATTATAAAAAAAAATTTATAAAAAAATTGAAAAAAAATGAATTTGTAAAAATTTTTAAAAATTAATATGAAAGGTCAAAACGGATGACAACAATTTTTTTTTATTTTCAAAATATTTCTTCAGTCACTATGGGTTGAAGAATTTCCGGCCGCGGCATTCGCATGCAGTGGTTTATCTCCCGAACCAGGCCAAAAAAAAGCAGAAAAATCCCGCAGAACGACACTTCACTGAAAAACAACCAGGCTAGGTCCGATGCCGAGATGGCCCCAAACAGCAGGAGCATGTTTAATACAGATATCATCACCATTGAGTTGGTGGTGCAAATAAAAATAAAAAAAAGTAAATTGCCGCAACATCTATCCCCACAGCCTGTTTCCGAGGAACCCGGCGTCGACATTTTTCTTTAATAGTAGGGAAGTAAAATAGCGGAAAAATCTGGAACCATGTTAACGACGCAGGCCATCCGCATCGCCGAGTTCAGGATATTTGGGGAAATTCTGGAAAAGAAACCCAAAAACCTCGCCGCGAGCTCAACCCGTCCTGCCCTTACGAGTGACAGCAAAAGCCGCTTTGTGTCCGCCATTCGTTCGTGCCGCACCAGGGTCTCCAGCAGCGGGACCAGGTAGAAGTCCTCAATGAATAGTACCGACACCCCGATCCGGATTAGTTCAACGATTTCCCTGGTGGTAAACGATACGGACATCATTAGGTGTCGCATCACCCCAATTTTCGTTTCGGCACTCCGGTAGTAGTCCCCGACACCAACCCCATAGCCCAGGATTTTCCAAAAATGAGCCGGCAGCTTGGCGGCCCCGTGGGTTACCCAGTGGTAGCCGTATTTCCAGCTGGTCGGCGGCAACAGGTAGCAGATGCGCTGCATGACTCCCTCGGCCACTGCCCGTTGGACCAAATTCAGTCGGGTCTCCAGAGCTTCTTTACCGAGCCGTTGCGCCAACGACTTTGAACAAACCATCATAAAATACCGGTCAATGGCCGGCATTTTCTGGACGATAAATTGCTGCAGATCAATCGGCAGTTGTGTAAATGCAAATGTCATTTTTTTTTTTATTATAACTCCTGACTACGTCGTAATGATTGCACCCGGTTAAATTGGGAACGAAGACCGATTTCCTTGATACGTCTGTACTTTTTTACGACAACTACAATGACCATACCCCAGCCCAGCAGCACCATCACCAGGCCGACCCAGTAGTAGGCGGAATGGGGCGCTGTGTTTGTCGCCGGACTATTTAGATTCTTTCGGGCCTTGTCGTAGTAGACGGCCAGCAGTATGAACCCGATCACTATGAGTGCCGTTGCGATGTAAAGAATCACGTCGTTGCTAAACATTTTTTTTTTAATTCAAATTTTTAATAATTTTTTTTATTTTTTCGTTCAAAATTTTGGTTTCATTAGGCTCAGTGTGCTGTAAATCACAAAGTGCAGCATCATTAGCCCAACCAGAATTAACCCGGCCACACACAGGCCCTTTTGGGGATTGGCATTGCTAGAGTTCTTTTGTTTTTTATTGTACTGGTAGTAAAACACCATAATCAGTACGACGCCAATGAAGCCAATCACAAGCGAAACAATAAGCGCGATAGGGCGGCGGATAATTTGCATTTTATTTTATTTTTTTTTTATTAACAATTTTTAATTTTTTATTTTTTTCAAGTTCAAAAGCAGCTTGACGCCTTCCGTTAGTTCTTGATCCGGCTTTGCAATCGCCAGAAAGTCTTGCAGCAGCAGCACATCAAAGAAACACTCGGGAAAGTCTTCTTCGCGGTTCCAGCTTGGCGTCTTGTAGCCGCGCCACCGTGTCAGGTACTCGCGCCCTGGGGAATTCGGAGAATTACGAGTTCGCACGTCCTCGATCGAGTCCACCACAAAAGTACGTCTTGCTTCCTTGGGCATTTTTTTTTTTTGAATGAATAAGTAAATAATTGTCCAGTATTTATAGCAAAAAAATTTATAGCAAAAAAAACTTTTTTTTATTTAAAGCCGCCGTGTCGGCGCCCGGCGCGGCCCTTGATAGGCAAACGGATTGAAAAACCGCGACACCCCACTTCGTATTTCCTCTTGCTTGTCCCAGTAAATCTGGTTGTCAACTGCGGTCTTGTCCGCGTGGCAGTTCGCACAGATCGCCTGCATATTGTCCAGGCCGTCCTCGCCGCCATTGCACAGCGCCACCCGGTGGTCGATGTGGAACTGGGCTCCCAGCCGGTGGCCACACAGCACACAGTCGTACCCGTTGCTGGCCGCAATCATCAGCCGCACCGCAGGCCGCAGCGCTTTTCGCTCTGTTGTTTTCATTATTTTTTTTTTCAATTACTCAATTAATTAATTAAATTTATTAATTTAATTAAAAAAATTCGATGTTTGGACTTATTGAAAAAGACACATTTTCGTCAAACTCCACCATTTCCGGTCACACGGTTGCTGGAAAATTAATTGCGCCAAATGTCAATTACCCGATAAGTCCGGATTATCCCGATGTTCCAATTGGACCCTATAGCGTCATTACCATTCCGCCGCTCGGTAGCACAACTGCGCCAATCACCTATACCTTGATTGTCGATTCAACTAATTTGAACATCGGTGACCAGGTAATTATCCTCTTCGACACATTCGGGGACCAGACAATTACAGTCAATGTACCAGCCAATGTCTACTATACGTGGAGGGGAAATACAATTGGTTCGACGTCGTTTACAATTACTGCGGGACAGCCTTATAATTTACCACTACTTTGGCAAGGAGAATCATTTATAAATACTTTTGAATTTTCTTGATTAATAAAATATTAATAATATATTATAAAAAATGTTTGGCTTAGTTCAAAAAGATAACTATGCCAGTAATCTGGTAGTAACAAATCATCTTTCCGTGGGAAATAATGTTACCATTTACAACGAATCACTTCCGGCGAGGCAAATCATCTCGGCAACGATAGATAATAGCACGGCAGCAGCAAGCTTTACCCCGGTAATGAATAGTACTCGGGCAAAGATCGGAGATTTAGTAATTGTCTTGGTTAAAATTTCAGCACCACTATCTTCCAACAACGCAACCATCAATATACCACTAAATGCCTATGTTACTGTAGTTGGACAACCGACCAACTCTATAAGCGTTACGGGCTATAAATACTTTGGCCTTCTTTTGATGTTTGATGGTAATAAATTTGTTCAGACGACAGAGAATTGTTAAATTTATATAATAAATTTAATAATTATAAAATTTATTTTTAATAAAAAATGGTTCCTCGTGACTCACGTTTCAAAAATATGTCGGTGTCCGGAGTCATGGCCACTGGAAAACTTTCTGAAAATGAATTGGTCAATTCCTCGTATAATATAATCGCCAGTGGAATAAATACTATCCGCCGATTTGTATTTACAACAGAGCAGCTTGCTGTAAGTAACCAGACTCTAATCGACATTTCTGTCGATGCTACTCGATCGAAAAAAGGCGATCAGCTGAGCATATTTTTTGTTACGCCATTTCCCGGTACAAATTCCATGAAAGTTACCTTTACTTCCAATAATGTTTTTCTTACCCAATGTGGGCCTACATTAAGCAATACGTACACTATATACTTCAGAAACAGCAGATTTCTGTTGAATTTTGTTTATAACGGCGAAAGTTTTATAAATTGCCAAGATGATTCGTAATAAAAATTAATTAAAAAAAATTTATTCTTTTAAAAGTACGGCCGCGTCACCGGCGAGCAATCGTGCGAACACTGGGTAATCGCATCCCGCGCCACCGCTACGCACTCCGGCGTCATCCGGTACCCAACCGGATGCAGTATCCCGTTCGGCAGCGCTATGTCATACTGAAAGCACGATTCCCGCTTCTTGCACTCGTCGTACTGCTCCTTGCTCAGGAAGCCGCTTAGCATGTTGCACTTGGCCAGCGTCTGGATACAGTTCTGGCAGTTGCGCTCTTTCACGTACCCAGGAAAAAGCGGACACACCAGCCCCGGGGGCGCATCGGCCGCCTGCGTATACAGCAGTCCCGGCGAGCTCGGACACGTCGTCTCCAGAAACTTCTGCGCACTCGCCATACTTTCCCCGAACGGCGCCGGCAGATGCTGCAGCAGCCGCGGGTCATTGTACGAGAACGAGTCAATCCCCTGTGGATTAATGGTTGGCGTCGCATGGCTATTTCCCATCGCAAACGACCCGTAGGACCCGTTCGACTGGTACTGGGGACCGGTGCGGACGTTCGGGGTGCACACCGCGTCCTTGCACCGCTGGCCGCCCGGGCACTCGGCGTCATAGACACAGCCCGCCGATGTGGCTATTGTGTCGATGCAATTAACACTCTGATTGCAGCCAGTCGTAAACGGCGGGCTAAAGCAAATCCGCTGGAAAAGATTATCGCCTTCGGCCCATAGCGTTCCCGTACCAAGGGGCCCGCCGCGTCCAAACGTCTCCTTTGGGGTGCTACAATTTTTACACCCGCCCCCTACACATCCTGCTGCATTGCTACATGCCATTTGTTTTTTAATAATTTGATTAAAAAATTTTTTTTTATTATTATATAATTATATTTTTACCCCCTAAATTCAGACGATACAAAACTAAAACTACCCATCAGCAACAACACTATCAAAAATATCAAAAGAAAATGCATTTGTTTTTTTATACTTTTTTTATTAAAACCTGAAAGTTTTATTTCATTCATTATTTTCATTTTCATTCATTATATACTCAAGCCCCGCAAATCCCACATTCTGGCTCAGGCCTTGCGTCATCACGAGCACTTGCGTCGCCTGCACCGTTACTCCAAATCCACCCGTCGAGCTCAGCCAAATCCCTTGGAACTCCAGAATCGGAATAACAGCGCAATTGCGGACCAGCGCATTAAAGTCACTGTTAATTACTCGCTGATTCTCAAATCGCAGAAACGTTGTCGCCATGTCGCTGTTGCCCACATTGACCTTTATCCGCGCAGTCGCCGGGTACTCGGGCTTTTTCGACAGTTTAACCAATCCACAGTACTGGCGTCTCAGCATGCTCACCGGCAACGGTTCATCCGCATCCCCAAAATCGCCAAACACCCGCTTCTGATTTGCACAAAGCAATGCCAGCACACAATTGTCAAATTGCTGCGCAAAGGCCAGGTGCTCATTGCTCTTGAGCTCAAGCGGCATTCCTTTCACCGACACCGGTCCAGCAGCCGAGTCAGGCATTCCTCCACTGCTGTTGAACGGCTCCGAGATTCCATAGGGCGCTCGCAGATACGTATCTCCGGCTTTCCACAGCTGAAACACCGGCTTGCTCCCGTCTTCCGCAAGTACTTCAATCTTTTTGAGCCCCTTCGGAGTCGTCGTAATATTGCCAAGTTTCCAGGCATTAAGCGGAATTGCGTTGTAGGTTGCAGCTTGCATCTTGTTGGTCGACTGGCCTCTTGTTTTTGATCTTACCTATATAAAAGTGCCCTATTTATACTCTTTTTTTTACATATTCACCTGTCATTAAAAAAAATAAACACAACTATAAATTTATATATTTTTTCTTCATTTTTATCATTTTTGCATCATGGCAAGTGCAGACATCTTCGACGACTTTTCCAGTTTTCACGAGGTCGTTCTACTCGCCTGCACCGTGGCCGAACTCAACGCCTTTAAAGCCGCCGCCGCCAAGGCTTCCGAGGCCAAGGCCAAGACCAAGGCGAAGCTAGCCTTCACCAAAAGCGAAGCTATCCAGATCCAAAAGCACGACCTGGGTTCCATTCCGTCTGCACCGGGTAATACCCCGTCTGCACCGCCATTGTCGGCCATCGCCCTTTACCGTTGCCGAGCCCGGAAATTGCCAAGATAAAAAAAAATATTATTATATTATTATTTTTATATTAATAAATTATTTTTAAACAATGGAACAGCAGATCCTTGCAGAACTCCGTGAAATCAGAGCATCGATAGACTTGTTGACTGTTGCGTCAAAAAAAATGGAAGACCATATTGCTTTCATCGAGTCTGTCTACGAAAAACTCCGGTGGCCCCTCATCGCAATGGCTTCGGCCATCGGCATGGGCCGCCGAGCCCTATCCCAATTGCCCATTAGCTTGCCCCGCCGCCAACCCATTGCAAATTAGATTTTTTTTTCTTTATATTTATATTTATATTTTATTAAAAATAAATGCAACGCCACCAACGCCCTGTCTCCAACTGGTTCTACATGAACGAAAACGGCGTCCCCGGCGAGGTTACAGAACACCCATACATTAATATCCCCGATCTCTCGTGGAACCTTAATTGTTTTATGCCGGTCCTTACCAGCGGCGCCGTTCTGCCCAGAAATAATGGTAACCTGAGCACCGTATCCGTTTCGGCAATTGAACCCTTTGCCGCACAAAGCTGTCCTTGCATTTCCCAAGCTATCAATGCTAAAAGATATTAAATAACGCAAATCGAAAAAAAAAATTTGGTATTTTTTTTGGGTTTGCGCAAGCTTTGGTGGCGGTGGCAATTTTTTAAATAAAATTTTATAAAATCTTAAATTGTAAAAAAAAAATAAAATATTTTATTTCCATTTAATTCCCCGATTTGGATACAGCATTGTCTCCACAACCATTACTGCCCCTTCCACGTCACTGCTAACCCACAATTCAATTGCCAGAACGCTATCGAACGGTAACCGAGTTACTCCAACAAATGGGCTACTTGTAATGGTTATTTCCAGGCCGGTAAACGCATGCAATAGATGGCCCCGGATGACATAGCCTACGCCGTCGCAATCCAGCTGGACATCCAGTAGCGCCAGCTGCTGTTCTTCTTTCAATACCCCGGAGCATCGTAATTCCAACCTAGCTTGGCCATGAAGCTCTTCGGCCATCTGGAGTCGGATACTGAACTCCTGCATCGTACCCAGTGCCGGCTGCTGTGCTAGCGGTAGCGTCGCGAGCAATTGCATTAATTTCGATGGCCGACTCCTCACCTGCTCTCGATCTACTAAAAGGGCCTCATCTTCCCTGAATTTAATCTGCATCCGATCCACTGCTTCGTACAGCGCAGCCGACTCCCGGCCAATCTCCTCGCGCAGAATCGACAGCTCAGTGTCCGTCTTAAAGTCGAGCTTGTGTAGTGATTGTCGAAGGCTCTCGAAGCCCTGGGACAGCGCACTGCCCTGGGACAGCGCACTGCCCTGGGACAGCACACTGTCCACATCGGACACATCCGCCAGCGACACATCATCGTTAAATCGCGCCGATTGCAACGGAAGCAAAGCTTCCGGAGTCCACAGGGGTATTGTTGGGTCTCTCGCAACTATAGCATTTGCCGGCATACGGGTTATAACCCGGCGCAGATGTCTTGTATATTCAAAATGGGTATTTTGTATTCTTCCTGTCAAGTCATACATTTTATTCTTTTTTTTCCTCGCCATTTAAAAAAATTAATTTATGAATGCTAAAATCAATTCAATCGTTGCTGATTCCGTCCGCCAGGGCTGCCGCCAGCTCGACGGCTACCTCCAGGATCTTATAGTCTCGTCCAAAAAGGATCTGAAAAACTCGGTGACATCCATCCTTGCCACAGACGGCACCAAGCTGGCCTTGGCCCTATTGGGCCCCACCGTCGCAGCAATGACCCAAGAAACAACAGACGACCTCGCTGCCAGGGTTACCCAGTGCCTTGACGAATTTTCTTCAAGTGCCCGCGCCATTTCACTCCAGATCCTGGACGACTTTGAAAATCAAGCCCGTCGTCTCGGAAAATTCGAAATAGAACCCCTGATCAATGCCCAGATCGAAGCAGTCGTCCTAAAAGAACTCCAAAAAGCCCAACAGATCCTGATTGAAGAGCGCGAGGAAACAATTAGGATGCACAATAACATCCGCAAGGCAATGCAATGGGGCCCCCTGGGTCCATCTCGGTCAAAGAGCTTTAACGCTTCCTATTACTCATCGACCTCCGCCGCTTTACAGGGCCCTTCGAGCGCCTCGGACTCCTTAACCGACGACACAACAGGCCCTTGGACTTCTTTCGGCCACACGGCTTCGCTGTCTTCCCGCACTTGACCTCCTTGACATAGATTACGGATCCGGTATCGCAGTTATCCGTGGCACATCTACTCCTGCACTTCTTCATCGCCTTTTTACATTTCTTGGCCAATGCCTTTTTACGGCATTTCTTACTTATGGAAGAGCATGACGATGATCGACTGCTCCTACACTTTGGCTTTAGCACACATTGCCCGTTTTTGACATTACACAGCATTTTTTTTTTATTATATTGTGTTTTTTTAGTTTTTTTTTCTTTTCAACCGTCTTTTTTTTTTCTTCAGCAAACATTCAATTCTTTTTTTTTTTTTTTAAAG
>Ga0214919_10002901_pt1 | contig 26473 bp, 23 predicted proteins | sample LL1503_MetaG_FD_177994 | JGI IMG/M metagenome (GOLD analysis project Ga0214919, IMG submission 177994) | Freshwater microbial communities from Lake Lanier, Atlanta, Georgia, United States - LL-1503 | ecosystem: Environmental > Aquatic > Freshwater > Lake | place: USA: Georgia | collected...
GTTTTAGCAATATGTTTTAATAAAGCGCACAGTGAAAATCGGAGAGAAATATTAAGCAACAGATTGGAGACAGTTTATGCCTGAATATTTATCATGTAGTAAGATTCAAATTAGTCATTGCTTTGGTAATTAGATTGATTAAACGTGGCTCGGAGGTAATTGTTTTCGCAATATTTGGATATACATCACTGATTTCAAGCTCAACGAATTCAGCCTGATAGCTTTTGTTTATACTCTCAACGCACTCTTCTAAAAATTGTTTCCGCTCAATATATTTATTATCATCAAATTCACGAATATCAATAATCATTTCTGCATGCGCGGTATCACCAGTTAAATTTTTAACCCAGAAATAGCCTTCTTTCTTTTCGCTATTTTCTGGACGCTCTTGGGCTGGTAACAGGCTAATTAGCTGGTGCGCCATAATTAATGCATTACGCATTTTACCTTTGGCAGACATAGGATGAGCCGTTTGTCCTTTAAATTTAACGGTTGCACAGCCAGCATTCCAGTTTTCAACCATGTATTCGCCAATTCCACAACAGTCGAGGGCATAAGCAAAATCCACCTTAAATTGGTTAATATCCAACGCTTTTGCACCTTTTAGACCAATTTCCTCATCAGGCACGAAAACAAGTTGAATTTGCCCATGGGGGATTCCATTTTGTTTAATTAAATCAATTCCTGTCAATACTTCCGCGATAGCCGCCTTATCATCAGCACCCAATAAAGACATTCCATCTGAAGTCAAAATATCGTCACCGATATAATTCTCTAGTTCTGGAAAGTCGCTTACTTTTAGCCAGACATTAAGTTCTTTATTAAGTAATATATCCCCACCAGAATAGTTTTTATGAGTTTGTAATTGAGTCTTTCCACTAGTGCCAGGTGCGGTATCAAGATGAACAATAAACCCGATTGATGGAGCATCAGCTTGTGTTGCTTGTAGTGTGGCGAAGACGGTTGAAGTGCTATCTTTATAAATATTGGTGTAATATCCAAGCTCATTTAGTTCAGCAGTTAATAAATCTGCCAGAATATGCTGCCCATTACTGCTGGGGAGTGATTTAGCACCATCTACCGCTGTTGTATCTATTTTTACATAACGTCCAAAACGGTCAGTTAGTATATTTTTTATATTATTCATCCCTATTTTCTATTGTAAAGTTTTAATATGAATTTTGATCAACCGTATGATAACATACCATTTGCTGTTAAAAGAACACAGCGCATAAAAAATAAGCACGCTGTGTTTAAAGCTGAAGAGGAAACATGAAACGTTATTATAGGCAATTACTATTATCATAACCACCAACATTTTTGTTATTTTACGATATGTGCTTAAATTCTCTAGTAGCTTTAGATGATATAAAAGTTATTATAAGAACAATAAAAACGCCAAGGGTTGTGTCTAGTAATCTTATATTTGCGATAGAAACTACCTTGGGATCATGAAACCACAGTTAAGGCGGTTAAGAATACTATATATGCTCCGTAATGTTTAGCAAAGCAAATAATCATAAAAAACATAATTGGTAGCACTACTAGTGATAAAATAAATTTATTATGAACCAGTAAAATTATTACTACTGAAATAGCATAGCCGATTAAAGTACCTAATAGCCTGTGTTTTATTCTTTGAAATGACAGGTTATGGTCTACTTTTTGAATAAACAGTGCAACGGTGGGTAACCAATATACTGGCTGTAAGTCCCAAAGTCTGGATACGATATAGCACCCTATTACGGCAATTGATATTCTAATTGAAAAATTAATTTCTAACTTTTTAAACTTTAGCAATTTATGTTTGATTAATGGGTGATACTGAACATCAGGCTTTGCAAATTTAAGATATAAATTAGTGATGATAGCAAGGATAGAACCACCTAAAATGTAACTAACACTATACCAAAATGAAGTACCAATATTTATATCAAATCCAGTGCCTACAATAAACATATAACTAGTAAGTAACGTGGTAATTGAATTAAAAACCCCTGATGTCGCAGATAGACCAGTGAGCCATAGTAAAAATAAAAGCATCAAACAACTTACCAATAAATTACTATGTAATATACAACTAATATGCTTATCGAATATCTCAAGAATTGCAACCATGAAGATTCCAAGTCCAAAAAAGTAGAAAGAGAGATCATATTTAGCTATGACTGCATAAATTAGATATACTATACAAGTGAGGATACTTGCTCTAATTGATACCCCTACAGTATAGTTAGAGAGGTCAAAGTATTTTTCATTCCACATACATAATCCCCTAATAATCATTTGTTCATTAATAAGCTATAACCATCAGTAATTATATATAAATGCAGCTATTTATAATAACCAACATTGTTGTTACTTCGATTTCAGATTTGTTTTTTAACTCCGCTTATAAATTGTAGATTATAGGGTTACAAGAGGAAAAACTCAAAGCTGTATTGACAAACAATCGTGTTTAGCGATAAATACTATCAATAACTTGCTATTTAAAAAACCTCGTTCTTTAGTATAATTATGGATTGAATTATCGAAGGGGCCTATACAAACGCATGAATATTAGATTAAACATATTAGACTTAGACTACAAAATATTAAAAATAATTAGACTATTCGTTTTATTTTTCTTAAAATTAACATATGCCAAAGATTTAACGGGCTTATATATTGGAGCAGGAACTGGCCTCAATATTACTAAAAATTCAGGTCTTATTAAAACTTACACACCATCCAACGATGCTGGCTATCAGTATATAGGTAACCCAACTGGTTACTCGATGCCATTTAACGCCGATCTTGGTTATAAAGTAAACAACTATTTTGGTGTGGAATTTAATTTTTTCCACAGCGGGAATCAAATTTACCAACAAGCAAGCAACAGTCCTAATCAAAGTAATTTCTGGGGTTCACAAAATATTTTTGGTCTGAGTGCCTTAGGCTTTTTACCTCTCAGCAGTGATTTTTCTCTAAAAGCCCGTGCTGGCGTAGCTTTATCTGTGGCAAGTATGACAACTTATATCGGTAATCCGGCTACAATTAATCCGACCTCTGAGCTTGGCTTAGGGGTTTCATGGTCTATAAGTAAAAATTTAGCTATAGATTTCGATTATATTAATTATGGACTGTTGGCACCCATGCAATTAAAATATCGTCCACCACAATCTGGGCAACCTAATTTAGGTGTTGTGGATACAATTACTGTCAATAGTTTTTTGTTTAGCCTAAACTACCATATTTGATAATTATAAATTGAAAACTACACAAATTTTTATTTGAAATTTTAATACCTCGTATCATGAGCTGCATTATCTTGCGTCCAAGAATCAAATCCCTGCAAATATATAGATGAACACAGTTAAATTTAAATAATTTTTTATGATTTTATGAAGTATGGCAGAAACGGATTGAACAAATTGCTAAATATGCTATAGATTGTGTTATAATTCGGTTTGTATCACTAGATGTAGTGTTTTGTTGAACTGAAAGTAATGAATTATGGTATTTGGTTTTTTTAAACGTAAAAAGAAAGAAGATCCCGCAGTTGAGTTAGCTGCAGTGGTTCAGGAATTAGTCCGTACTCAAGAAAAAGAAGAGAAAGAGTTACACGAACCTATTTCTTCTGAAATTACCAATCCGGCAGAAGACGTGGTTATTCACTCTCGTGCAGACATAGTACCTACTGCACAAGCTGAAGTAACAGAAATTACTCATGGTTTTGAAGCTACTTATATGGCGGATATTAACCTTGAGACTGAGACGGAATTAACCCCTGAGATTAAAGAAGAAGTTAGTGAAGTTCAGCATGAGTTGCAACCATTACGCAAACTGTCGTGGAGCGAACGCCTTAAACGAGGTTTAAGTAAGACTCGTGACGCATTTGGTAAGAAATTACTTGGCGTATTTGGTGGTGGCAAGATTGATGATGAATTATATGATGAATTAGAGTCAATTTTATTAACTTCAGATGTTGGCGTAGCTGGTACGATGCATTTACTTGATGATGTACGCAGTAAGGTAAGTCTGCGCGGATTAAAAGATAGTACGGAGTTAAAAGCTGCGTTGTCTGATTCATTGGTGGAATTAGTCGCACCATTGGAACAGCCGCTACAAACTGAAGCTCATCAACCTTTTGTGATTATGATGGTTGGAGTTAATGGCGCAGGTAAAACTACTTCAATTGGTAAATTGGCGAAGTATTTTCAACAGCAAGGTAAAAGCGTAATTCTGGCAGCTGGGGATACGTTTAGAGCAGCAGCGCACGAGCAATTGATTGAGTGGGGCAGCCGTAATAATGTAACAGTAGTTACGCAACAATCGGGTGATTCAGCCGCAGTATGTTTTGATGCTATTCAATCGGCGATTGCTAAGAAAATTGATATTGTGCTGGCGGATACGGCTGGTCGATTACCAACACAGCTTAATCTAATGGAAGAGATTAAAAAAGTTAAACGGGTTATTGACAAAGCATTGCCCGGCGCGCCACATGAAATTATGTTGGTATTAGATGCTAATATTGGGCAAAATGCACTAAATCAAGTTCGTGCTTTTGATGATGCACTTGGCTTGACAGGTCTGGTACTTACCAAGCTGGATGGAACCGCTAAAGGTGGTGTTATTTGTGCGATTGCTAAAGAGCGCCCGATTCCATTACGCTTTATTGGTGTTGGTGAGAGTATTGATGATTTACGTCCATTCACAGCGCAGGATTATGTGAGTGCGTTGTTAGATTAAATTGGTTATTATGATGAAAATACTTAAATTTTTATTTGTGATTATTCTGGGCGTGTTGTTTGCTTCTGTGGCATGGTCTTTGTCGGCGGATGAAGCACAGAGCTACAGTTTTGCAGGTAGTGCTCTAAGTAATTCAACGAGCAATGATTTAAGTGTAACTAATGTTGCATTGGAAAGCCATACCTTGGCAGAAGCACATGTTGAAAGCTCTCTCGCACATTCACATACCGATTTAGATAAGAAACAACAACTTCATCTGGAAAATGGTTATATTGGCCTAACTGATGATACCCAGATCTGGGTTAGTCCATTAGGCGCATCCTTAAATGTTAAATATTAATTAGGAGTTATGTAGCATGCAAACTGCACAAAATATTCAATCAACAACCCAGATGCCGATTCCGGCTGCTCTGGATTCAATGATTGCCAAAGATACTACTCGTGTTAACGTGGTAGATAAGCGGATTATTAATGGACAAACTGATGTAAATCAATTAGTTCCATTTAAATACAAATGGGCATGGGAAAAATACCTTGCGACTTGTGCTAATCACTGGATGCCGCAAGAAGTAAATATGCAACGTGACATTGAATTATGGAAAAGTCCTCTTGGTCTTAGTGAAGATGAGCGTCTGATTGTTAAGCGTAATCTAGGCTTTTTTGTAACTGCGGATAGTTTGGCCGCGAATAATATTGTTCTTGGGACATATCGTCAGATTACTGCGCCAGAATGTCGTCAGTTTTTATTACGTCAGGCATTTGAAGAGGCAATTCATACTCATGCTTATCAGTATATTGTTGAGAGCCTTGGCTTAGATGAAGGGGAAATTTTTAATGCTTATCATGAAGTATCATCAATTAAGGCCAAAGATGAATTTTTGATTCCATTTATTGATACACTGACTAATCCAGAATTTAGAACCGGAACCTTGGAAAATGATCGTAAGCTATTAAAATCATTGATTGTTTTTGCTTGTATCATGGAAGGGATTTTCTTCTATGTTGGTTTTGTGCAAATTCTAGCCCTTGGGCGGCAGAATAAAATGACGGGCGCAGCCGAGCAGTATCAATATATTTTACGTGACGAATCAATGCATTGTAATTTTGGGATTGATTTGATTAATACGATTAAGCTTGAAAATCCTGAGTTATGGACTGAAGAGTTTAAAGCCGAATTGATTGAACTTTTCCACCAAGGTGTTGAATTAGAATATGCCTATGCTGAGGATACCATGCCGCGTGGCGTTTTAGGTCTTAATGCCGCAATGTTTAAAGAATATTTACGCTTTATTTGTAATCGTCGTACTACGCAAATTGGCTTGCCAGAATTATATCCAAATCAAACCAATAATCCATTCCCATGGATGAGCGAAATGATTGATCTAAAGAAAGAGAAAAACTTCTTTGAAACCCGTGTTACTGAGTACCAAAGTGGTGGTGCATTGGATTGGGATTAATGATTAAGGGTTTAAAAAAATATATTCCTAGCCGTGAAACTGTTGAAAATTATAAAATGTTAAGTTTTTTAAGCCGACATTTTCGCGGTCGTGATTATCTTTGGGAATTTAACCAGTCTACAGTGACCAGAGCAACCTGGATTGGGGTATTTTGGGCAATTATGCCAATGCCTTTGCAAATGCTCCCTGCCGTATTTTTTTCAATTTTACTGCGTGGGAATGTTCTAGTGGCAATTGCTTGGGTGTGGATCAGTAACCCATTTACCATGTTACCTATATTATATGCATCATATTATCTGGGGTGTCACACATTAGGTATTGAATTTTCAGCAAATGCAGTAAGTGCTAATATACATCATCTAGCGAGTAATTGGCATCTAATCTTGTTACCTTTAGTTTTGGGCGCTATAATTTTAGGTATAATTGCTTCATTGCTTTCATCATTATTAGTTTGGTTGGGGTATCAAATTTTTACTCCGTCACGTAAGTAATTACTTAAATTATGACGCAACTAATTGCTGAAGAATATCGAGCTCTAGATAAGTATTTTGCTTAATTTTATCTTTAATTTCATAATCAGCAAAATTTTGAATTAAATGAGCATAAGCTCCGCTACAAACTATTTGTTTTGGCTGGTATTGTTGATTCAATCGAGCTATTAACGCACTATATGATTTGATAATTCCACTACAGATGGCATAATTTGTTGTAAGTTTATTGGATTTATCCGTTATAATTTGCTCTACTGCTTCTGGCGTGATGATTGGTAGTTTATCTGTGTTTTGAAAAAGACTAGCTAATTGTAAACCTAGCCCGGGTAGTATTAAACTCTCAATTAATTTACCACGATGAGTTACTTCAACCGTGAATCCAGTTCCGCAGCCGATGCCAATTTGTGAATAATTCTGCTCAAGTTGGCTCAAATAGTAAATCCTTAATGCGCGATCACTACCTAAATAGCTTAATTCTTGATATTGCGTTGGTAGTGCTAATTTGAGGATATCACTGCTTTGCCAAGTTATCCATTTAATATCCTGCCCACCTAACGCCGAAGCAATATTATCCATAATTAATTTGCTATGATTAGCATTGAGTACGCTGGAAATTGATATGATTAGTTGTGGATGATTTTGTACTAAATTTAGCTTAAAATTATTAGTAAAAACATTTTGATTGGATAGGGTAATAACGGCTTGAGAATTAAGACGTAGTTTACAGCTGCTGTTACCAATATCCAGCGTAATTAGATTTTGCATATCAATGATTCCAGTTGTTGAAAGATTTGTTCTGCTACATAAGACTTATTGCCAGCTATTTGCGGTGATAGATTATTCGCTTGAATGATATTAACGACAGTATTATCTTGATCAAATACTTGTTGCTGACTGACATTATTAGCGATTATTGCATCCAAATTTTTAGTTTTTAGTTTAGCTTGTGCATGTTCAATCACCTGTTCTGTTTCTGCGGCAAATCCAACGCTTAATAATTGCGGAAATTTTTCCTTTACGATACTAATAATATCTGGATTTTTGATTAATTCGAGAGTGATGCGCTCCCCATTTTTTTTGATTTTCTGTGGAGCATAATTCGCTACCTTATAATCGGCAACGGCCGCACAGGCAATTATCATATCTGTGTCAATGGAGTGGGTTAGTGCATGTTCAAGCATTTCATCAGCGCTTAAAGCTTTAATTTTCTGCAAATAAGGATGGTCTGGCAAATTAATAGCTAATTTACCGTGGATGGCAGTTACTTGTGCGCCACGATTTAATGCGGCATTAATTAAGGCTAATCCCATTTTTCCTGAGCTATGATTTGATATATAGCGTACTGGATCAATTGGCTCAACGGTTGCGCCTAAGGTTATGATGATTTTTTTGCCAAGCAATGATGGTGGAGCTAAGGTTTGCTCGGTTAGTTTAACTAATTGCTCTGCTTCAATCATGCGTCCAGTGCCATTATCGCCGCAAGCCTGTAGCCCAGACGCAGGTTCCCAGATTTCAAAATTACGTTCTTTGAGTAACTGAAGATTAGCTTGAGTTGCCAAGTTATGCCACATTTGTTGATTCATTGCTGGTGCTAAATAAATTGGCTGAATGCTTGCATCATAAGCCAAGACTGCTTGCGTTAATAAGTTATCAGCAAATCCATGAGCTAATTTAGCCAGTGTATGCGCGGATAATGGCGCAATAATAAAGCGATCAGCCCATTTTGCAAGATCAATATGCAACATGGCTTGTTCGGTTTTGCTTAAATTTATGCTTTCATCGCAGTAAACTTCACACCCCAAGGCTGCGATTAAATTAGCAGTGACAAATTGCGCACCGCCAGCAGTTAATATTACTTTACATTGATGGTTTAGCTTACGTAATTCACGTAAATAAAGAATAGTCTTATATGCTGCAATACTGCCGCTGATTCCAATTAATATTTTAGCCATTTATTTTTATGTCCTAACAAATTTACCTGCGCAAGATTAACTAGCAAGAATATGATTATCAATTAAGCGCGTGCTTCCAATAAAAATGGCCGCTGCAATGATTAATTCTTGAGCAATGTTTTCTGTGTATTGTAAATTATCCGAGCTAACAATTTCTAAGTAATCTACATGAGCATCCGCTATTCTGGTTACCATCTCTTTGGCTTGATTGAGTAATGTATCATATTGTTCTTGTGTTAGTTGCGATTGAGATTTACGTAGTTCAACTATCTGATTGATAATAAATTCAATTACTTGCGGTACAATTAATGCCTGTTGACGCTGTTCTGGCGAGAGATATTTATTACGTGAGCTAAGCGCTAATCCATCGCTAGCACGGATGGTTTTAACCATTTTTAATTTAACTGGTATAAATAGATCATTAACCATCCGCTCAATTATTTTGAATTGCTGGATATCTTTTTGCCCAAAAAAAGCATAATCAGGTTGTACCAGGTTAAACAGTTTATTAACAATCGTACACATACCCTGAAAGTGATTTGGGCGACTCTTACCGCATAAATTGCTGCCAAGCTGGTTAACATTTAAAACCACTAATGTTTCTTGTGGAATTAGTTCTTCTGCTTGTGGTGCAAACACTAAGTCAACTCCGCGAGCAGTACAAAGTTCAAGATCCCGCTCCAAGGCGCGAGGGTAGCTGCTAAAATCCTCATTCGGCCCAAATTGCAATGGATTGACAAAAATACTGACAACTACCTCATCGCAAATTTTACGTGCCTCATCCATTAAACTTAAATGTCCATCGTGTAAAAATCCCATTGTTGGTACAAAACCAATGCTTTTATTTTGCTGTTTTAACTGGTGTATTTTATTTTGTAATGCTATTCTAGTGTCAATTGTTTCCATATAAGTACCTAATAACTATATTTATCTGAAGGGAAAGCTTGTGAAGTTACTTCATGACTAAATTCATTTAATGCTTTTTTAATTAGAGATTTACCATCTAAGTATTGCTTGGCAAATTTAGGGCCGTGTTGGGACATACCCAATAAATCGTTTAGCACTAAAACTTGCCCGTCACAGCCATTTCCAGCACCTATGCCGATAGTTGGAATTAGCAAAGTTTCGCTTATTTTTTGCGCAACTCTGGATGGAACACATTCAATCACAAGTGCACAAGCACCCGCATCCTGAGCTAATTGTGCCATTTTTTCAATATGCTGTATTTGTGCTTCGTTCTTCCCTTGAACCTTGAATCCTCCAAACACATTCACGGATTGAGGTGTCATGCCAATATGTGCAATCACGGGAATCTGTGCATTAGTAAGGGCAGTTATTTGCGATAGCGTGCTAACATTATTAATTTCCAGCTTAACGGCATCTGCACTACCCGCACAAATTAAAACTCCGGCATTTTGAATAGTTGTTTTACTATCCAGGTGATAGCTGAGGTAGGGCATATCAGCAATAATAAATTTATCTGCTGCCCCGCGGCGCACTGCTTTAGTATGATACAAAATATCATCTAACGTTACACTGAGGGTGTTGTTAGCTCCTTGAATTACCATACCCAGAGAATCACCGACTAAAATTGTATCAATTAATGATTCGGCAATTAATTGAGCGTGATTAAAATCATAAGCTGTAATCATTGTAATTTTTTTGGCTTGTGATTTGTAGTTATTGAAATCTGTAATTGTGAATTTATTCATGAGCTAATTTCTCCAGAACTAATCTGCGCCGCAGATGTTTTTTTACCAAATGAAAATATGATGCTACTAAGCGCCAAAGCAAATACGATGATAGTTGTAATTATCGCATTACTAACAAATGAACTTTTAATTACAAGCCAGCTACTAATAAAGAGATTAAAAACGATGCTGGAAGCTCGTCCTAATGCAAAGAGGGTGTTACTGGCAAGGTTACGGATGTGGATCGGATATTCCTTAGCTATTTGTTGTGCCCAGACAATAGGATAACCACCACCAATCATTCCAAGACCTATACTGTATATCAAAATAGCAGATTCCGGGATATTTTTGAAGTTGAGCATTAGCACCAGAAAGATGCACAAGCTTAATAACATAAATGGTTTATAGTTTTTAAAAATTATACTAATAAAAGCGCTTAATAAACAACTTAAAATATTTCCAACGAAGAATCCTAATAACAGCATCTTAGTCGCATAGGCTAAAGTATAAGTTTTAATGATGTAATTAGGGAAAATAAACATCATGGTAATCATTGCAAAATACGGGGTAATCATCAAAAAGTATTTGATTAGCTTAAGAAAATATTGACGATTACTTAATAGTAGCCACATGCTGCCAAATTTTTGTTCGGAGTGTTCTTTGGCATAGAGGAATTTACTTGACTCTTTGATTTTACCGCGCCCAAAATAAAGGGCTAAACCTGCAACTCCTCCACAGAGAAACATTGCCTTCCATAAAACCATACCAATTGAAGTAGCGGTTATTCCACCAAGCACCCCAAAGGAGTAGAGAATTGCGGTTCCCCACGCTGCAGATTTAATTGGAAAGAGTTCCAAAATTAGAACCGTGGAAGTTGAAAATTCAGTTGCCAGCCCAATGTAGGAGAGAGTCCGAAGTAGAATAAACAATGGTAGTGAATGTGTATAAACTGCAGCAATGGTTGATAAAGAGTAGAGTAATATGCTGTATTTGATAGCAGTAGCGCGTCCGATTTTATCACCGAGTATGCCAAAGATAATCGCACCAATAAAAATTCCAAGAGTTTGGAAATTGCTAATCATCAGATAGGTTTGCTGGATTTGTGTAACTGATGTTATATTGAATTGTTCTTGAATTAATTCGTTATAACTAACTCCCATGATAGTCAAATCATAAAAGTCAATAAAATAACCAAGGCACAAAAGCAGTAGTGTCACATAATTAGTATTGGATTTAGTCATCAAATTTCTTTCTAATTCTTAGTGATATATTCATAGCGCAAAGGGCTAATAAATGTAAAAATATTACCAGTTAGCTAATATAAAGCAAATACTTTTAGTGCGATGCACTAGCTATAGTAAATTTTATCAATCATAAATTTAGAAGAAGTGAGCTAAATGTAAACCTTAGTATTGATCTGGTACTTGTATGCATAATCAAGTCCTTTATAACAAGCTGAAATAAAATTTAATTTTTGATTTTACGCCAAACGGTCGTAATATCGTAGCAAGTTTTAATATGCTATCAAGTGAGCATTATAACCATAAAGCTAAGCTCTTTTCAATATTATTAGCTATCTATTCAGATTTAGCAAACAATAATCACTCTGTTATTTATGCGCAAATATCAATAGAAGTTGTATAATCTGGGGATATCTAAATATTATAAGCTGGATTCTTAGTATGCACCCAACTGTTATTAAAATTAATACTCAACAGTTTATTACGAACTTACAATCAATCCGCAAACAAATTGGTCCTGATATAAAATTATGCGTTCCGGTTAAAGCGAATGGTTACGGTCATGGAATAGTTCAAATTTCCAAGGTCGCACAGCCATATGTTGATTATCTGGCTGTATCATGCTTAGAAGAAGGACGCTTGTTGGTCGAGCATCAGATCCATAAGTCAATTTTAGTTTTCGGATCTTTTGATGATGAGCAAATTCCTGAGTTGATTAATAATAATCTTGAAATTACTGTAGCATCCCAAGAGAAAGCCGACGCACTGGCTAAATATTGTGCATCTAAAGATACTCAGTGTAAAGTCCACATTGGTGTTGATACGGGGATGAATCGAATCGGCGTTGGTATTAATAGCGCTAAAGAATTAATTGATTTTGTTTTACAACATCCGCGCTTAGAATTAATTGGCGTTTACTCGCATTTTGCGGCAAGTGACGGTTTAGAGCCGACTTTGACCGAGGAACAAATCCAGTTATTTAGTGATATAGCAGAGTATATCAAACGTCAAAAACCATCAGTAATTTGTCATTTGGCTAATTCAGGCGGTGTTGCCTATTACCCACAGAGTTATTTTGATATGGTGCGCCCAGGTTTAATGAGCTATGGATATTTTCCGGCGGCTAAAGTTACTTACGGTCATTTGAGTAAAATTAAACCATGCTTTAGTCTAACGGCGCGAATTCTGCACTTCAAAACGGTAGCTAAAGGTCAAGGTATTAGCTATAGCCATCGTTATTACACCGGCGATACAACACATATTGCAACTATTCAGATTGGTTATGGTGATGGTTATCGTCGTGGCTTATCTAACCTTGGTCAGGTACTAATCGGTGGTAAAAAGTATCCTATTGTAGGTAATGTTTGTATGGATATGTTGATGGTTGATATGGGCGCTACTGGTGAAGCTAAGGTTGGTGATGAGGTGATATTAATTGGGCAGCAGGGCGAACAAGAAATCTTGTTGGATGAACTGGCTGATAAATTAAATACGATTAATTATGAGGTTTTAGTTGGTTTTAATGACCGGATTCGACGGGTTTTGGTAAACTAGCTATTTGTAAATAGATTATATTATTTTAAAGGGATTGATTATGCTGATTGGTGTGCCTAAGGAAATTAAGAATCACGAGTATCGGGTTGGTATGACTCCCGCTGGCGTTTATGAATTAGTGCGGCACGGGCATCAGGTTTTAGTTGAAAGCAATGCCGGTTTATCAATTGGTTATGGCGATGAAGATTATATTAAAGCAGGTGCTACAGTTACTCATTCTGTGCAAGAGATTTTTGCAGAGTGTGAGATGATTGTTAAAGTTAAAGAGCCACAAGCCTCTGAATATCAAATGCTTCGTCCCGGACAGCTATTATTCACTTACCTACATTTGGCAGCCGATCCTGAGCAGACCAAAGGCTTGCTTGATTCTGATTGCGTAGCGATTGCGTATGAAACAGTCACTGATGATTTTGGCGGTCTGCCGCTGCTTGCGCCAATGTCTGAGGTTGCCGGGCGATTAGCCATTCAAGCTGGTGCACATGCTTTAGAGCGCCATAAAGGTGGTTGTGGAGTATTGCTAGGTGGTGTACCAGGTGTTAAGCCAGCCAATGTTGTAGTAATCGGTGGTGGAGTGGTTGGACTTAATGCCGCGCGCATGGCAGCAGGCTTAGGTGCCGATGTAACCATTTTTGACCGCAATTTGAATCTACTTAAAAAGATTGATAATGATTTTCAAGGTAGAATTAAGACGATTTATAGTAATCATATGAATCTGGAAAAAGCAATTTGTTCTGCACATATGGTTGTAGGTGCTGTGCTGATACCTGGCGCTGCAGCTCCTAAGCTGGTGTCACGGAGTATGTTAAAAGAAATGAAAAAAGGTGCGGTTTTAGTTGATGTTGCGATTGACCAGGGGGGGTGCTTTGAAACTTCAATGCCAACGACTCATGAAAGTCCGACTTATATCGTTGATGATGTGGTGCATTATTGTGTCGCAAATATGCCTGGCGCGGTTGCTAAAACGTCTACCTTAGCTTTGACTAATGCTACTTTACCATTTGTAGTTGAATTGGCGAATAAAGGTTGGAAACAAGCGGTGCAGGAAAATCATCATTTGCTTAATGGGCTAAATATTTGCCGCGGTAATATAACATATTATGCAGTAGCGCGTGATTTAGGCTATAACTATGTCGACCCGTTATCTTGCTTATAATGTTAAAATACCTACCTTTGTGTAGGTGTTTTTTTGAACGGTATAAAATATTAAAACAATTGTTTCCAAAGATAACGTATTAGTTAAACGAATTAGTCGCTTGAGCAATGATAGTCGGTTTCGCACATCTCAGCTTGAGGCACTTGCTTATGGTGAGCATCTGGTAATTGAGGCGCTAAAACACTCTCTAATTAAATGTATATTGTTAGAAGAATCTGATCTCATTCGCTATTCACATATAACTGAATTACTTTTGCCTGAACAAATAATTTTAGTCAGCGCTGAAGTATTACAAAAAATGAACATCTTTGATTCTGAGCTATCAATTGTCGCGCTAATTAAGCAGCCAATAGCTTGTGAGCTGGATTTTAGTTTGCCATTTGATTGTATTATCTTAGATCAAATTCAAGACCCTGGTAATCTAGGTGTAATTTTACGTGCGGCTAGTGCTGGCGGAATAAAAAATATAGTCCTGTCCAAGAATTGTGTTGATATCTATAATCCTAAAGTATTAAGAGCATCACAGGGAATCCAATTCGCACTTAATATTTACCAAAATTATGATATTTTTGAGTTTGTAGAACAATATTTGGGACAAGTTTATGCGCTAACGCCACATGCTAAGGATAGTATTTATGAGCAAGATTTAACCCAAAACTGTGCCTTAGTGCTAGGTAATGAGGGGAATGGAATTAGTAGTGAGCTATTGGGGGCAATTAAGCAACATCTTACGATTCCAATGCCGGGTAGGGCAGAGTCACTAAATCTGGCAATGGCAGCAACTGTGGCTATTTTTGAGCTATCCCGCCAACGCATGGTGAGTTTAAGAAAGAAATAATGAAATCAATAACGATTATTACGCGTAACAGTAAATTAGCTATGTGGCAAGCGTTGCATGTCAAACAGCTATTGCAAGATCTTTATCCTGAATTAGAGGTTTTAATCTCTGGAATCACTACCGAAGGTGATCGGATTCTCGATCAATCACTTGAAAAAATCGGTGGCAAAGGCTTATTTATTAAAGAGCTCGAATATCAACTCTTAGCCAGAAATGCTGATATCGCAGTTCATTCCTTAAAAGACTTACCCGCAAATTTGCCACGTGAGTTTGAATTAGCCGCAATTTTAAAACGTGAAGATGCCCACGATGCATTTGTCAGTAATCAATATAAATCATTGGATGAAATGCCAATAGCTAGTGTGGTCGGAAGCTCAAGTGCACGGCGGGTTGCGATTTTAAAACAACATTATCCGCAGTTACAGATAAAGTTGTTACGCGGTAATTTGCAAACCAGGCTGGCAAAACTAGATAATAATGAATACGATGCAATTATTTTGGCGGTTGCCGGACTTAAACGTTTGGGGCTACAAGAACGAATTACGCAAACATTGGCAGATGATAAATTTATTCCTGCTATTGGGCAGGGCGCATTAGCGATTGAGATTAAAGCTGGCGCCTCAAAGTTAAAGAAACTACTTGCACCGCTGAATGATAAGAATAGTGCCGTGGTGGTTGGTGCTGAGCGTGAAATGGGGCGTTATCTCAATGCTAGTTGCAATATTCCTTTAGCTGGGTTTGCTCGAATAGTTGATAATCAATTAAAACTAAGCGCACTTTTGGTGGATGTTAACGCTAATGTGTATTTAACTGCCGAAGTTAGTGGCGCTCCTGAAGATTATTTGAGTATCGGTAAAGCTTGTGCCGAACAATTGATTAAGCAAGGCGCGGCTGAAATTGTTCAACGTTTGTCCGCGGCTAATCACAGATAGTTAACACAAAATGTATCTAGTTACCCGCCCAGAGCCGCAAGCAGTAGTTTTGATTAACCTGCTAGAACAGCAACAGATAAAAGCAAAATACTTAGCTCTGATGGCAATTAAATACTATGATTTTGAGTTAGAAAATCTAATTAGTAAAATTAATACTTATAATAATTTGTTATTAACATCTCCAACGGTTATTGATTATTTAATTCCATTGCTAAATAAGCTAAAGCCAGAGTTAAATTTAATTGTTACAGGAAAGAGCTCTGCTGATTATTTATTCGACAAAAGTGGAGTTAAAGCGTCATTTCCTCAACATGGAAGTGGGGTTGCTGAATTAATTAGCGCCGACTTAATCCGCCAAGGAACAAGTTATCTGATTGCAGGAGGTCTGCCACATAATCAGCAATTGGCAGCATATTTAGAGATAAATGAAATAAATCATGGTTTTATAGATTTATATCAGCGAACTAATTCTGCTATTTTAAATTTGGCGCAAACTGAGAAAATTATCTGTGACCCGCAAAATGCCGGTATAATCATTACTAGTAGCTCCTTAGCCGAGTATTTGTGTGACTGTGCACAGATCAGCCCTTGTATTTTGCAAACTTTATTTAAAGTACATTTAATTACATTGCATCCAAATATAACTCAAAAATTAAGTCAGGCGGGCTTCCGTAATATAATTGAAACAGATAATGCATCAAATCAAGCAATAATTAACACCATCAGGAAAATTGAGAATGAGCGAAAATAATACAGCGGAATTAAAAAATGAACAGATTACGCCAGTAAAAACGGTGAATAAGGTTAGGGTATCGAAAGTTCCGGTTTTATTGGCAATATTGTCGTTAAGTTGTACTGGATACCTTGGCTATCAAAGTTTTTTTGGTGTTAATGGTTTCATTGCACAAAATGAACTAAATAGTCAACAAAATCAGAAGATTATAGCATTATCAACTGAAAACTCACGCTTAACTCAACAAATTAAGCAACTCACGCAAGAACAAGCCGCACTGAATGAGCAAGTTGATAAAACCAATAAAACGGTAAATAATGGCAATCTGGTTTTATATCAATTAAATAGCTTGATTAGTGGTGCGAATCAAAGTTTATTGCTCTATCATGATTATGCATCGGCAATTAAGCAGCTAAATTATGCTAAACAGATTCTAACTAGTGTTAGTGATCCATTGTTATTGCAGTTGAAAATTAACTTAACCACAGATTTAGATAATTTACAAGCAAAAAATAATTTTGATGCGACGATGCTGGCTACACAACTAGATGAACTTTATCAAAATATCGCTCAACTAAATATTACAGCCCCAATTGCTGCACAAAACCAGCAAGATAATTTGCCAACTAGTGCGTGGCAACGTTTCGTAATGAATATTAAACAGTCAATTTTTGGTCTGGTTAAAGTAGTAAAAGCCAACCCTGATAGTGCAGAGGTTTTAGTGCCAGAAAATGAATTAATGGTACGCCAGCATTTACAATTAGATATCTTAAGTGCTCATCAGGCATGGTTAAATCAAAATGCAGCATTATGGCAAAGTAGTCTAAATGATGCGTATAATTTAACGCAATGCTTTTTTAGCAATGATTTAGCGCGACAAAAAGAGTTATTATTGATTCAGCAACTCAGAGAAGTATCACTAGGAGTTAATCAACCGACGCTGGATCTAACGATGCAGGCACTCATTAAAGCGCAACAACTTAATGATGGAAATAAATAATGAAGCTTTTTATTAAAATCTTAGTTATTTTTGTACTGGCATTGGCTGTAGCTGGCTTTGGACTATTTAACAATGGTGCAGTTGCAATTTATGTTGCAAGTTATAAGATTGAATTAAGTCTAAATTTATTGATTTTATTGTGGTTGTTAAGTGTCGTTATTATTTATTATCTATTTCGGATATTAATTAATCTCAAACGGATTCCGAATAAAATATATCGTGCGCGGGTTAGAAATGCATTGGTTGCAGCTCGGCAACGATTAAATTTTGCGGGCTTACATTATTTTGAAGGGAAGTATCGTAGTTGTTACGAGAATGCGTTGAAATCCCTTAAGCGAGAAGCGAATAAAGATAATAAGTTTTTGGCATATATGCTGGCATACCGCGCGGCAAACATCATGCGCGATCAGGAAAAAGAAGATAAAATCGCGACAGAACTTGAGCAATTTAGTGAGCCGAAGTGGCAATTAGCTAAGCATCTATTAATTGCAGAAAATTTTTACAACCATCAGCTTTATGGGCAAGCAATTGATCATTTGAATGCAGCTCTACAGCTTGATCGTAGTCATGTGCCAGCACATCATATGCTGCTTAAAGTATATCTGCATCTGGCAAATTACTCCAAAGCTTATGAGATGCTAGAGTGGTTATTAAAGAACGATAGTTTACGTGAATATAAAGCCAGCAAATATAAAGCGCGGGTAATCGGTGGTCTATTTGCTGAAATTACTGAGACTAAAGAATTAAATAAATACTATAATAAACTAGATAAAGATGAGAAATCAAGTTTCTTGTATGGCAAACTTTATTTTAATGCGCTATTGCGTATTGCTGATTATTCTGTTGCGGTGGAATTTTTGGAGCGAAATTTTAAAGATAATTCAATTCAACTTATTTATGTAGAATCATTACTGGCATTGGCCAAAAAAGTTGATGATGCTAAACTATTAGAAAAATTGACTAAGCTCTGCGAAAAAGCATTTGGTGCAAATGCGCAAAATGCCGAGTTGTTATTAACTTTGGGTGTTTTGAACTATCAACAACGTAATTTGGAACAGTCTCGAACTTATCTGGAGTCCAGCCTTAAAATAAAACCTAGCCTAGATGCAACAATTTATTTATCTTTTGTTGCTGAAGCGACTCATGATAATGCACTCCTTGCGGAGTGCCAGAAAAAATTATTATACTTTGAACGCTCATAAGTTGAACTTTTATGTATAGACTCTAAGTGATTGCTATTATAGCTAGGAGTATTGCTAAAAAAAGTGAGGCGGTGTACACATAAAGTATATAACGAACCTTTTTTATTAATATGACAACGCTAGAATTGTGAGCACGACGAGTATAACCAATATCCGTAATTTTAATTAATGCTTTTGTGAAGTGATAATGAAGAATATAAAAACTGTACGACCTAAATTTGCTAAAAAAAATCGTGATACTATTTTACCCTCTAAATTAGCCAGATTTATCAATGACTGCGTAGCAATCCTCCTGTTTGCCTTAACTGCAATGCTAGCTTTAGCTTTGGCGACTCATTCAGCAAATGATAGTTGCTGGTCTAAGAGTATTAATTCACCAATTGTAGTAAATAAGCTGGGTGTGGCTGGGGCTTATTTATCCGATATTTTATTCTATGTGCTAGGTTTTTCTGCGTGGTGGCTAGTTGCTGGCGTTTTTTATCTAGGATTTCATAAAATTGTACGCAAAAAAATTCCAACCGGAAACTGGAGTACTATTTATCGGGTTATCAGTTATATCTTCTTAATTTCAGCCTCTGCTACTTTCGAGTACATCTCGTTTTTCCATCAAGTATCAAGCTTGCCGGATGGCTGGGGTGGTAGCCTAGGATCGTTTATTTTTAACAATTCATATCGCGGTGTGGGTGAAGTTGGAGTTTCGGTGCTTAGCTTGCTCTTTATTATCATCTGTTTTTCATTTTCTTTTGGTGTTTCATGGCTGTTTATTGCTGAGAAAATTGGCGCGGTTTTGGAAATAGTTTATGTTCAACTAACTTCTTTAGTTGCACGTAAGTCACCTGCTGCAGAAAGTGGTGCTGCCATTATTGAGGACGAAGAGGATGTGTTCATAGCGCCCAAAGCTACAGCGCAGTATTTTGAGCCTGAGCCATTTGTTGAGCCGATGAAGGAAATTGAGGTTGAAGAACCTATAGTTAAAAAGTTCTCGTTTTCGGAGCGCTTATTTAAATCAAGAGCTGAAGAACCACTTGTCGAAAATATGGATAGTAATGATGAACCAGACTTTGATATTAATGATCCATTATTTCAGGATGATGAGCCGGATGAGCCTATAGATAGACCGCTTACCGAAATTAAGCCTATAATTCATGAACCAGTAATCAGCAACGAACCACCACGGGTAGCTGGTTTGAAAATAGCGTTAAAATCAAACAATGTTCGGACAATAGATTTATTAGATGCGGTACAAAAAGGTAGTTTACCAAGTACCAGCTTACTTAACCTCCCACGAGTGCAAGCTGAGGGAGTACCCCCAGAGACAATTGAATATGTTTCAACCGCGATTGAAAATACTTTAGCAGAATTTGGGATTGAGGTTAAAATTACCAATGTCGAAAGTGGTCCGGTAGTAACACGCTATGAATTGATTCCGCCTAAAGGTGTCCGTGGTGACAAAATTGCTGGCTTAGCTAAGGAAATTGCGCGTTCATTGGCACTTACCAGTATCCGGATTGTCGAGACTATACCCGGTAAAAATTCAATGGGGATTGAAGTTCCTAATTTTAAACGTCAGGTAATTTATCTTAAAGAAATATTTGATTCAGCGGTTTATCAAAATAACAATAGTTTGTTAACATTGGCACTAGGTAAGGATATCGCAGGCGATGTGATTGTAACTGACTTAGCTAAAATGCCACATTTACTGGTTGCTGGTACTACTGGTTCTGGTAAATCGGTTGCGGTTAATGCGATGATCTTATCAATACTCTTTAATGCCACGCCAGATGAAGTTAAATTCATTATGATCGATCCGAAAATGGTTGAATTATCTTTTTATCAAGATATTCCACACCTGTTAGCACCGGTTGTAACCGATATGTCTCAAGCGGCCAATGCACTGAAGTGGACAGTTGGTGAGATGGAGCAGCGCTATAAAATCATGGCAAAAATCGGCACTAAAAATATTGTAGGCTTTAATCAAAAAGTAGAAGCGGCGATTAAGGAAGGGATGCCTTTATTTAATCCATATAGCATCGATTTAACTGTTCCGGAACCGTTACAAAAATGGCCATATATTGTCGTGATTATTGATGAGTTGGCAGATTTGATGATGGTTGCGGGTAAGAAAATTGAACAGTATATTGCGCGAATTGCTCAAAAAGCCCGTGCGGTCGGGATTCATCTGATTGTAGCAACCCAACGACCTTCAGTTGATGTGATTACTGGTTTGATTAAAGCAAATATTCCGGCACGGATTTCATTCCAAGTATCAAGTAAGATTGATTCGCGGACAATTTTAGATCAGATGGGTGCGGAAAGTCTGCTTGGGCAAGGAGATATGCTATTCTTAAATCCAGGTTCGGGATTCCCGCGGCGGATTCATGGTGCGTTTGTCAATGATGATGAGCTACATCACGTGGTAAATTATCTGAAAGAGCAGGGTGCTCCAAATTATAACGATGAAATATTAACTGGTGCTAGTGATATTGCGATTCCTGGTTTTGAAGATGATAGTAATAGCGACAGTAATAATATAGAAAAAGATAGCGTTTTTGATGAAGCGGTTAAGTTCATCTTAGATTCACGGCGTTGTTCAATAAGCTCTTTACAAACACAATTTGGAATCGGATATAATAAAGCTGCACGAATTATGAATCACTTGGAGAAAATTGGTATGGTAAAACGCACAGATCGTGGAGGCTTTGAGTTACTAAATCATACACCAAATTAAAAATAAAATCAGGGGGGTTAGTTATGAATGAAACATTATCGACAGAGTTATTTTATGGCATGATTTTATCGGGTGCCAAACAAGTCATCCACAGTGAGAGTGAGCTTAATCGGCTCAATGTCTTTCCGGTAGCAGATCGCGATACCGGAACTAATTTAGCTTCGATGATGCGTTATATCGTGGATAATCTATCCATGACTAAAGATACGCCGGAGCTGCTTCATCAATTATCACAGCATGGTCTAGTTGGCTGTTGTGGTAATTCAGGTCTTATATTCTCGCAATTTTTTTACGGGCTCACCCAGCATCGTTTGACTGAGAAAACACTATTAAAAATGCATGATTTTGTTGAGATGATTGCACATGGTTATAAGAGTGCGTATAGCTCAGTAAGTAATCCTAAACCCGGGACAATTTTAACCGTAATGGAAAAATGGGTCGAAGGATATCGTGAGACTCTGGCAAATGCGCGGATTAATTTGCTCGATAGTTTTAAATCCAGTGTTGAAAAAGCTAAAGTTGCGTTAAAAGACACGATGAATCAATTGGAAGTCTTGCGCGCGAATCATGTTGTTGATGCCGGTGCTCAAGGATTTGTCAATTTTATTGATGGGATGTTAGCATATTTGAGTGGTGATAAAGAACATCGTGCCCAAATTATTGCTGATCGAAATTTGGAGCATCAAGCAGTTCGCCTAAGCCATGAGTTTGAGGATGTTACCGAGTTCCCTAATTACCGCTATTGTTTTGAAACGGTGGTTAAAACAGCAAATGAAGATGCGCTGCTTCCATATCGTGCTACGCTAGATAGTTTAGGTGATAGCATTGTGATTGGTAAAGGTGCACAAATGTTAAAGTTGCACATTCATACCAATCAACCTGAGACGGTTACGCAATTATTGGCTAAAGCTGGTGACGTGATTTATCAAAAAATTGATGATATGATTTTACAATTTAATATTGCTAATCGTGCACATCAATCAAGAATTGCGATTGTAGCCGATACTATGGCAGATATACCATTATCAGCCATGCAGGAAAACAATATTTATCGGATTGCACTTCAGGTTAAAGTTAACGCTAATTCATTTCTCGATAAATTCTCAATTAATTACCAACAGACTTTGGATTATTTATCTAATCCTAAAAATCATGTTGGGACAGCTGCTCCGTCTGCGGCAATTGTTGCACGTACCTTGCATTTTCTTGAACAATTTTATGATTCCATAATTGTTATTCCCGTCGGTAAATCATTAAGTTCTACCTATGATGTGATTGTTAATCAGGCGCACAAATATAAAGATAAATTAATTTCAGTAATTGACTCGAAGTTAAATTCCGCGCCACTGGGATTATTGGTGGCATATGCGAATCAATTAGTAAACTCAAATAATTATAGTCATGAGGAAGTTGTGGCTAAGGTTGAAGCTGCTAGATCTGAGGCGAATGTATTAATTATGCTAAATTCATTAGACGGTTTGATTCGTTCTGGTCGTTTGTCTAAATCGCTTGGTTGGATAGCCGGATTATTTAGGCTAAAACCATTGGTGCATATTGATGTAGCAACGGGTAAACCAAAAGTTATTGGTGCCGCTTTCAGTAAACGCAGTGCATGGCGCAAATTAACCAATCAGCTTAATTTATTGCAAGAGCAAAATAAAGTTAAAAGTATTGCTATTGTTCATTCGGATACGGCGAGTCATGCGGGTATTTTTGCTAAGTATGTCAAACGCAAAACCAATCTGGAGCCATTATATATTACTGAAGTTTCGAGTATTTCCGGGATTCATACCGATAAAAATAGCTTTTCTATCGGCTATATTAATCAGGAAATTAAACTTTAACTAAGGATATGAGCTAGTTATGCCTGCGACACACACGTAATTATAAGGTTTTTCTTATGAATCATTTAAATAGTATTAATAATCCTAAAGCTGAGTTGCATATTCATTTAGAAGGTAGTCTTGAACCACAAATGATTCTAGATTTAGCCAAAAGAAATAATATTCAGATAAAATATTCATCACTTGCCGAATTTGCTAAAGCATATCAATTTAATAACCTGCAAGAGTTTCTGGATTTGTATTATCTAGGAATGTCAGTGTTACAGACAGAACGTGATTATTTTGATTTAACTTATGCATACCTAACAAGAGCTCATCAAGATAATGTAACACATAGTGAAATGTTTTTTGATCCACAGGCTCATCTGGAGCGTGGTATTTCACTTGATATTATTATGAGTGGTCTTTGGCGTGCGATAGTTCAAGCTAAAGCCGATTACGGTATTAATGCTAGTTTAATTCCTTGTTTTTTACGTCATTTAAGTGAAGATAATGCTTTATCTGTTTTTGATGATTTAATGAATTATCGCGATAAAATTATTGGAATTGGTCTTGATTCTTCAGAGTTGGGAAATCCACCAGTTAAATTTAAGAATTTGTTTAATTTAGCACGTAAAGAGCAGCTTAAACTGCTTGCGCATGCTGGGGAAGAAGGACCGGTTAGCTATGTCTGGGATGCATTAGATATTTTGGGTGTAGATCGGATTGATCATGGAAATGCAATACTATCGGATCATGCATTAATCAAAAGAATCGCGACAGATAAAATTGCACTAACTATGTGCCCGCTCTCCAATCGCTGCCTGCGAGTTGTGCCTGATTTAAGTAAACATCAGGCTATTGAATTATTAAACCATGATGTGTGTGTAACAATTAACTCCGATGATCCAGCTTATTTTGGTGGTTATATAAACCAAAACTATATAGAATTAGCCTCAGCATTAAATTTAACTGATGTTGAGATAAATAAATTAACCGAAAATAGTTTGACTGCCAAATTTATTTGAGACTGTCCGTATAAAGGTTTCTTGTTAGGAAATTTGCAATGAGCGGTTATCTGGATGCAACTATTTATGTGCTACTAACTTCAGTAGCATTTGTTTTTCTTGATCATCTGATAGCCGGGTTAAATCCTGTGATTGCTTTGTTTGCAATGAGTGCGCTTGCGCTTGTGGTATTTAATGGACTGAATATTCCTAATCTAAGTGCTACCTATCTCGCGTGCTGGCACAATAAAGCTATTTATCTCAAGATGAGTGTTGCTCTGGCTTTAGATTGGGTGTGTATGGTTTTCGCTAGCCATATTGCCGATCCCTTTGTTGCTATGGCAGCATTATTTAGCGCGTTGGCATTATTTGGCTTTGGCAAAATATTTTTAGTCACGGGCAATAAATCAGTCTTATTCAGTTTATTTTTGTTAGCGCTGGGATTGGGCTTATTGTTATTTAGATATCAAGTAAAAGCAGGGCACAGCGTTGCTGGCGGAATTATTCTTGGCTCGGTTGCCGGATTAGCATTCTATGTGTATATTGCTAATTCGTCTAAATTAGCGTCATTAGCACAGCTCAGTTCATTACAGGTTTTAGCTACTCGATTTTGGTTGTTATTTATTGGCGCAACTATCTTTGTTCCCAAATATGGTTTATTTGCGATATTAAAGCACAATTCATTAGCGTTGACTATTATTAGCTTTGGCTCGTTGATTATCCCGATTTACTATAATCAGCAAGCTATCAAAAAATTAGGAAGCGAATTAACCTCAGTTTTTATTAGCCTAGTTCCGCCGGTTACCTATGGGTTTTATGCCATCTATAACCGGCAGGTAATCATGGTAAATGTAGTTGTCTGCATACTAATAACGCTGGCATTAATCGTACCTAATTTAGTTAAAGTTATACGCCGTTAAAATTGATTCTCTACCAGGTTATGATTTCTATAATAGTAAAACCGCCATTTTATAGGCGGTCTTATTTAGCTTGATGGTAAATTAATTATTTATGAAAATTATGAACTTCCATAGTAAATCCGGATTTTGTTGCATCAATAGTTACTGCGCTGCTGATACCTAAAACATCATCATAAGCCCAGCCATAATTCAGTGGAATATAATGATGGAAATACTTATCGTATTGATTCATTACAGTGTCACCGTACTGGCTATAGTTTGTTAGACATGTATATTGAGCCGTCCAATAATTAGCTTGATTAGCTGTACTATGAGTCAAGCTATCTGGTCCATAGACAAATAATCCACTCGGTGGGTTACAATACGGTAAGAATCCAACGCTTTGTGCCGCGCTAACATATTTACCCATTGATTTATATGTTCCATTTGCGCCCCATAAGGTTGACCATGAACCAGCTGCACCACCCACAAAATCAGAAGCATTAAATTTAGTCCATGTCCAAGTATTAGGTCCGCTGCTTGAAGTAACTGTGCACAGAGAACTATTAACTGGTGAAACATTCATCAAAATACCGCCAACATCAGTTTGAGCCTTTAATTCGCAGCCAGGGCTAATCTCGCCAGCATCAATATAAAGAGTATTAGTTTTATAATACTCCCATACATCATCTACGTATTGAGTGTAAAGGTTTTGATTAAAGCCACTTGGGTATACAATTGGATTTTGCCCTAACCAATTAACTAAGCCTAAGAGCATTACCCATTGATTTGGATTGGTTGATGCCAAATAAAAGCTTGATTCAACTCCCCATGAGGTTGGCCAGCCAGTTTGTAAAGTAGTTTGCATTTGATTGTAAACTTCTTCGGTAGATAAACTAGTGTAACTTTCACTCAGGAATCCCGAATTTAAATTATTTGATGCAGTATCAGGCATTCCATAAAATCCTTGAGTTAGACCAGCAAAATTAATATCGGTTATATCTAAAATCGCATTTAAGATACCTGTATTTGCATTAGTCC
>Ga0214919_10002902_pt1 | contig 26472 bp, 26 predicted proteins | sample LL1503_MetaG_FD_177994 | JGI IMG/M metagenome (GOLD analysis project Ga0214919, IMG submission 177994) | Freshwater microbial communities from Lake Lanier, Atlanta, Georgia, United States - LL-1503 | ecosystem: Environmental > Aquatic > Freshwater > Lake | place: USA: Georgia | collected...
TTAACTTGTGGGTTCGGGTCAGCGATGAACGAAGTGCGCTCATGACTTTGGCCGCTCAAGGAATTGGAGCAGCACCTGGAACACCGTTCTTAGTCAACACACACCCTGATTCGATGCGACTGACAGTCGGCCTTTTGGGAGCTGCAACTGATCTTGAGGCGACCGCTCAAGCAATCGCTTCGGCGGCAAATACTTCTGGCAGTGGGCGACGCGGTCAACGCTAAATTTTGAATTAGTAGCCGCCACCAATTTTGCTGTGGTCCCACGACACAATGTTTTCAACTTCGATCTGAATTCCGAGACGCTTCTTTGCTTGCGCTTCTAAGAACGGAAGTGCGGCATCACTAATTGCGCCTTCACCGTTGTACTTCAGTCCAACTGCTTTACCGATAGACAAGATCTTGTCGTAGTCCTCGATGATGGTGGCAGTTCCGACGATCTCGAGTCCCTTGAGTTCTTCGTACGCATCGCCGCTTTCAATGAGGCCAGTAATTTTGTTGTTACGACGCAAGTTGACGATCTTTTGGCTCTTGCCGAAAGTCCAGAATGTCACTTTGCCGTCCATGACCTCGAACCACATGGCCACCAAATGCGGGTGTCCAGTCGGCCCGATGGACGCGATATTGAGAATGGTCTGAGTTTTGAGATAGGCCGCAATTTCGGCTTCGGTCATCGTGATGGAGGAGCGCTTGTTTGCCATATGGCTTCCGACCCTAGTTCCCCTTTGCGGGCAAATCGCGCCCAAGAGTGGGGTTGGTAGTGGGGGTTGACCAGCGAGTCTGCGCTACCGTTAACACCGTGGCTGCAACACCTTCCCCCGATCTTCTCCTTGAGCCCCTTTCACTTGAAGGCGACGGCTTTCCGGCCCGCACGCTCAGTGAATGGCTGACCACCTTTCATCTCGCATCAGTCGTTCTTGACCCCTACACCAACGAAAGTTCGTGGATTCTTGCCACTGCCGCGCGTATCTTGCGCTCATTTGGCGACTCTGCTGCTCGCACGAGCTTGATCGTCACGGCCCCCGCAGCCGAAACTCGCTCATTTCTCGGACCGTTGGCCAAAGAGTTCTTGGTTTTCACCGATCCCGATCGCACTGCAGTCAAGGCATTCGGACTCACCACCTTGCCCGCCTTTGTTTTCGTCCGTTCCGATGGCACCATTCCCGCCGTTGCTGAAGGTTGGGACGCCGCCGAGTGGCGCAAAGTTGCCAAGGCCATTGCCGACACCACGGCATGGACCGCTCCTTCAATTCCGGCAGCCGGAGATCCCGTTTCATTTAGCGGCACTCCCGCACTTGGCTGATTCTGTTACCTCTGACTGACCTCCCTGTTGAAGACGTCATTGACGAACTTCGATCGGCATTAGTTACTCGACTCACCGCGGTTCTTGTCGCTCCACCGGGCGCTGGCAAAACCACACTCATACCGCTGCGACTCATTAACGAAGAGTGGCTCAATGGTCAACGCATTGTGATGCTTGAGCCACGTCGACTTGCCGCTCGCGCCGCAGCTCGCCGACTCGCATCTTTGATTGGACAAGAACCAGGCGAACTTGTGGGGTACCAAACTCGCGACGAACGTCGCATTGGTCCGAACACTCGCATCGAAGTTGTCACCGAAGGAATTCTGACGCGTCGCTTACAAAACGATCCTGAATTACCTGGCATTGGTCTCGTGATCTTCGACGAAGTTCACGAGCGCAACTTGCCGACTGATGTTGGTCTGGCGTTATGTCTTGATGCACGCAAAAACTTGCGGCCCGATCTGCGTGTTCTCGCGATGTCGGCAACTGCCGATACTGATCGCTTTGCAAAACTTCTTGGCGATGGCGCACCTGCCCCCATCATCTCGAGTGTCGGTCGTCAACACCCTGTCGAAATTACTTGGGCTCCTCCTGGCAAACAACAACGACTGGACGATGCGGTTGCAGATGTCACGATGCGCGCACTGCGTGAGAACGCCGGTGACATCCTTGTTTTTCTTCCAGGCATCGGTGAAATCAATCGCGTGCAACAAGCGCTAGAACGATCAGTCATGCCCGACACTGATGTTTACCCACTAGCTGGTGCACTTTCATTGGCCGATCAAGATCGGGCGCTTGCGCCATCGCCAGTTGGTCGTCGTCGCGTTGTACTGAGCACCGATATCGCCGAAACAAGTTTGACTGTCAACGGTGTCAGCGTTGTTGTTGATGCGGGACAAGCCCGCGTTCCGCGTTATGACCCGCGCACTGGCATGACACGACTCACCACAATTCCGACATCACGCGCATCAGCCGAACAACGCGCTGGACGTGCTGGTCGACTTGGACCAGGCGTTGCATATCGACTGTGGAGCAAACTCGAACACACCACACGGCGATCACACCTTGATCCCGAAATCACTCAAGTTGATTTGTCGGGCCTCGCTCTTGAACTTGCATCATGGGGAACGCCGTTGGCCGAGTTGTCTTTTGCCGATCGTCCACCTGAAGCTGCGTACAAGCAAGGCATTGAACTTTTACAAATGCTTGGTGGGCTTGACCATGAAGCAAAACTGACTGACATCGGCCGACGAATGTTGACTGCGCCTGTACATCCACGGCTTGCACACATGGTGACTTCTGCGCACCCACGAGATCATGGATTGGCTTGTGTTATTGCAGCGCTACTTGATGATCGTGACGTGATGCGCGGTCGACCCGATGAGTTGCCGGTTGATATTTCATTGCGTGTGCAGTTCATCACTCGCGAACTGTATGACGATCGTGCCGATCGACGCGGTACTGAACGAGTACGTGAAAGGGCCGAAGATATGGCCCGTCGCACCGGTGGTCGGCTCGATTGGGACAGTGTGAATTCTGATCATGCTGGAGCCGTATTACTTCTGGCTTACCCCGATCGTTTAGCAATGCGTCGTCAACCTGGGCAATATCAAATGCGTAATGGTTCGGCGGCGTGGTTTCGACCCAATGATCAACTTGCACACGAAATGTTTGTTGTCGCCGCCGACCTTGATGGTGATCGCAAGAATGCACGTGTTCGTCTGTGCGCAGTTGTTGATGAAGCAACGATCAACGAAGTTCTCACCAATGATGTAGTTGAAGAGCCCGTCACACTGTGGGATAAAGAGCGCAAAGATTTTGTCGAACGTGTGACAGTCAAACTTGATCGGATGCGTTTATCTGAGGAGACACGGCGGCCCTCGCCGAATGATTCAACAGTGACTGCGATCATGGAATATTTGGTCCAGCAACGCTTGGCACCATTGCCATGGACAAGTACAACAAGCGAACTGCGTGCACGAATTTCGTTCTTGCGACGAGAGATCGGCGAACCTTGGCCCGACTGGTCGGATAAAGCTCTCATCGCCACATCTGGGGAATGGCTGCGCCCGTATCTAGCGGGCATGACGTCCATCAGCGACATCAAGGATCTCAACCTCGGAATGTTGCTGCGTACACAACTCCCGTGGCCAGAAGGCGGGCAGATCGACGATCTAGTTCCAAATACTCTCGAATTAGCTTCGGGTCGATCATTACCAATTGACTATGCAAGTGCAGTTAAAGAAGGAACCGCTCCTGTCGTGCGAGTACGGGTTCAAGATTTATTTGGCACTAAGACTCACCCAACTGTTGCTGGTGGTCGCGTCGCATTGGTGTTGCATTTGCTCTCACCTGCCGATCGACCGATTCAAGTCACTGCCGATTTGCCAGGCTTTTGGTCGGGATCGTGGAGCGAAGTGAAGAAAGATATTGCCGGCCGTTACCCCAAACATCAGTGGCCCGATGATCCGGCAAATGCCGATCCGAAGCGAATGAAAGATCGCTAATGATCGCCGCAGAAATTGCTGGCCTTCCCTTGTACATGGTTGGCGTGTGCACACTGCTCGCGTTGATTGGTTCAAGCGTTCAAGGTTCGCTTGGCTTTGGACTTGGCATGCTGACTTCGCCGATCTTTGCGATGATCGACCATTCGTTTGTTCCCGTCGCAATGATGTTGGCAGTGATGCCGTTGACATTCGGTGTCGCCTTTCGTGATCGCAAGTTCATTGACGCAGGTGGTTTCAAATGGGCAATCCTCGGGCGCTTCCCTGGAGTCTTCATCGGCATTGTTGCGCTGCGTGCAATGAACAAAGACGCCTTGGCGTATTCGGTCGCAACATCGGTTGCAATTGCCGTCGTCATTTCAATCATCACCACAAAGCGTGGGCAGGTCGTCCCGACTAATCCGACCACTCTGACAAGTGCTGGTTTCGCAAGTGGCTTCATGGGCACGGTGACATCAATCGGCGGACCGCCTATGGCTCTCGTCTACAAAGATGGCGATCCACGAACGGTGCGCGCAACACTGGCGGCGTTCTTCAGCATCGGAGTTGTCATCACGATCACTGGATTTGTCCTGTCCGGAGAAATTGGCCGCCACGAGGTTGCTCTGACACTTGTCATTCTTCCAGGAGTCATCGCAGGACTACCTGTTTCATCCCTTCTTGGAAATCGCATTTCACCCGAGATCATGCGACCCTTGATTTTGGCAATCTGTGCGTTGTCTGCTGGATTGTTGTTTCTCCAAACCGCCCTATAAACGGCTGTTGTTAGCCCTCCATTGGCTATGCAGTCCGTGTTCATTCGGCGTAGCGTGAAGGTATGCCCGAGTTTGAATTCACCGAGATCTTCCCCCTAGGCAAAGACACCACTCCTTATCGATTGGTCACCACCGAAGGTGTCAGTACTTTTGAAACTCCTGAAGGAACTTTTCTGAAGGTTTCGCCCGAAGCAATTACTCGCATTACCCAAGAAGCCATGCGCGACATTGCACACTTCTTGCGCCCAGGCCACCTTCAGCAGTTGCGCAACATCCTTGATGATCCTGAAGCCAGCGACAACGATCGCTTCGTTGCACTCGATCTTTTGAAGAACTCCGCAATTGCAGCAAGCGGAATTTTGCCGATGTGCCAAGACACCGGCACCGCAATCGTCAAAGGCAAGAAGGGTCAATTTGTTTTCAGCGGTAACGGCGATGAAGAGGCAATTTCCCGCGGCGTGTACAACACGTACCTCACCAGCAATCTTCGCTACAGCCAAATGGCTCCACTCACCATGTACGACGAGGTCAACACTGGCAACAACTTGCCAGCCGAAATCAAGATCAGTGCAGTCGATGGTGACACCTACAAGTTTTTGTTCATGGCTAAAGGTGGAGGCAGCGCCAACAAGAGCTACCTCTTTCAAGAAACCAAAGCCTTGCTCAACGACAAGTCGTTGTTCCCTTGGCTTTTCGAAAAAATGAAGTCACTCGGAACTGCTGCTTGCCCGCCGTATCACCTTGCAGTTGTTATCGGTGGAACATCGGCCGAACAAGCAGTTGAAACAGCCAAGCTTGCAAGTGCTCGTTACCTAGATACGTTGCCAACCACAGGCAGCAAGCTCGGTCATGCATTCCGTGATCTTGATATGGAAGAACGCATCTTAAAGTTGTCTCAAGAAACTGGCATTGGAGCGCAGTTCGGTGGAAAGTATTTCTGTCACGATGTGCGCGTTATTCGTTTGCCTCGTCACGGCGCGTCGTGCCCCGTCGCAATGGCCGTCTCGTGTTCGGCCGACCGACAAATGCTTGGCAAGATCACCAAAGACGGAATCTTCCTAGAACAACTCGAAACCGATCCCGCACGTTTCTTGCCTGAAGTGACGCACGATGATTTGCAAGACACACCCGTAGTGCAGATTGATCTCAATCAACCGATGAGCGCGATTCGTGCCGAACTGGGTAAGTACCCGGTGAAGACACGCGTGATGTTGACTGGTCCGCTTGTTGTTGCACGCGATATTGCGCACGCCAAACTCAAAGAACGCATCGATGCTGGGCTCGGTTTGCCCGACTACATGAAAGACATGGCTGTCTATTACGCCGGTCCCGCCAAGACTCCCGAAGGTATGGCATCTGGTTCGTTTGGTCCGACCACGGCTGGTCGCATGGATAGTTACGTTGATGAGTTCCAGGCCAACGGTGGAAGCTTCGTGATGTTGGCCAAGGGCAACCGCTCAAAGGCCGTCACCGATGCGTGCAAGAAGCATGGCGGTTTCTACCTTGGGTCGATTGGTGGACCCGCTGCGCGTTTAGCCCAAGACTGCATCACCAAAGTTGAAGTTTTGGAGTACGCCGAATTAGGTATGGAAGCGGTGTGGAAGATCGAGGTTCAGGACTTCCCCGCGTTCATCGTGGTCGACGACAAGGGCAACGACTTTTTCGACCTGGTGAACAAGCCCTTCGGCGGCACCCCAGTCAGCCTGAAGAAATAACCCACCCATTTCACCCACTTTGGAATATGGCTGCCGCTAGGCGGTAACTATCTTCCAAAGTGGCGAGATATGTGCACTAAGGGCGGGGGTCGAGGAGGGTGGAGAGGCGGAGTTCGCCTTCTCTGGTTTGACCGCCATCACGCAGAAACTTTTCCATCGCTTCACGCGCCCCTGGTCCACCCAAAGTCGCACTGAACGCATTTCCTTCAGCCAATAAATCTTGCGGGACTTCTTTCTCGGCACGAATCACCGAGGCCTTACCCGCGGCAATCGCATGAGCGGGGAACGACGCAATTCTTTTAGCCATCCGCTCTACGAACGGCCACAACTCGTCCTTCGGTAACGATCGGTTCACCCACCCATATCGCTCGGCCTCAACTGCATCAAAGTCATCACAACCCAACACCACTTCGAGTGCTCGTGATCGACCCATGAGTCGAGCCAAACGTTGCGTTCCACTTCCACCAGGAATAATTCCGAGTCCAACTTCGGGCTGATTAAAAACCGCCCCCGGATGATCACCATGAGGCAAAACGGCGAAACGCATATCGCAACCCAACGCCAATTCACTTCCACCGCCACCCACTCGTCCTTCAATCACAGCGATCGTCGCCTTTGGCATCGTGCGCAGCATTTCACACATCACGTGATACGGATTCAATTCAGTCGCAGGAGCGGTTTGTGTTGGGAAAGTCAAAATCGCGGCTACATCGAAATGGGCGATAAAGAACTCTGGATTCGCCGATGAGATAAGAACGACTCGCACTTCATCATCAACTGCAAGATCGCTAATCACTTGCATCGTTTCGAGAAAGAAATCAAAAGTAAACAGATTGATCGGCGGACTATTCAACACAATCCGCGCAATTCCATCAGCCTTCGTTACAGAAAGTCCTGTTCCCATTGATTTCCCCCATCAATAGATATTTCCTGATTTGTAGTGCGCTTACTTCAGAAGTGATTTCACCATTGAACGAGTCTCAGCGACTTCGTCTGGTGTCGCACCAAATTCAACAGCAGCAAAATCGGTGACTCCAATTTCGGCCAATGCCATGATGCGGTCGGCTACTTCGGATGCACTTCCGATGATTGCGATATCGGCCGGACCGGCAGCGCCTTCTTTGTCGAGCATCGCGCGGTAGCTGGGCAACTGTCCGTACACCACGAATACTTGCGCAGCACGTTGCAAGGCAGCTTCACGATCGTTCGTCACGCATACCGGCAATGCGGCGATAACACGAGTTGAATCGCGACCTGCTTTTTCAGCAGCAGCCTTCAAAGTTGGAATCGTGTGATTGGCCAAAGTCTGCGGGCCGGTACACCACGTGAGAGTTCCATCAGCGAGGGCGGCCGTCACCTTAAGCATTTGCTCTCCGAGGGCAGCAATCACAACATTTGGACGAGTTCCGCCGGGCACGCTGACTCCACCGTTCACATTGAAGGCTTCGCCCGCATGCGACACTGGCTTGCCTTCAAGCAGGGGCATCATCACTTCGAGGTATTCGCGCATGTGACGCACAGGCTTATCAAAGCTCATACCCCACATCGACTCAACAACAATCTGGTGACTGAGTCCGATACCCAGGCACAGACGTCCACCAGCAGCGGCATTCACTGTGAGTGCTTGCTGAGCCATCATCATCGGGTGACGTGGATACGTTGGCACAACGCTTGTTCCGAGTTCGATACGCGGAACTTCACGACCAATTACTGCTAATGCAGTCAGTGCATCGTGACCGAAAATCTGCGGAGCCCAATAGCTCGCAAAACCATCAGCTTCGGCCCTTCGTGCCTCAGCCACCATGGCATCAATTGTTCCGTCGTTTGAAGCTCCACCAAAAATTCCTATGCGCATGGCTCAACCATAACGCCTACAGAACTTAAGAGAAGTATTGAGACTTAAGCGAGACTGACGAGTTCAAGCCAGTCATGGCTGAAGTAATCAACCTGACCGTCAGGCATGAGCAAAACCTTGGTTGGCTTAAGATGCTCAACAAATTCGGTGTCATGGCTCACGAAAATGATGGCACCCTTCCATCCCGACAGCGCATTAGCGACTGCTTCGCGGCTCGCTGGATCAAGGTTGTTAGTCGGTTCGTCAAGTAACAACAAGTTGTTTCGACCTACCATCAACATCGCGAGCGCGAGTTTCGTCTTTTCTCCACCCGACAACGTTCCAGATTTCTGGTTCACTTTGTCGCCAGATAATCCAAACATTCCGAGCAATGCTCGCAACTGTGTTTCGGTCAGCGAAACTCCGGCAGGAACTTCGCGGCGAATATTTTCAAGCAAAGTCGCATCGGTGTTGAGGTTGTCGTGTTCTTGCGCGTAGTAACCACAATTCACCTGATGACCAAAAGAGAAATCTCCAATGTCAGCCTTTGTTTCACTCGCAAGAATTCGCAGCAAACTTGTTTTACCGGCACCGTTTAGACCAAGAACCAACAAACGCTCGCCGCGTCCAAGATCGAAGGTCACATCTTCGAACACTGGAGGTCCGCCGTAACCCTTGCACAGGTGCTTAGTTTCGATAACCGTGACACCACATGGCGGCGGGTCAGGAAATTTAACTTGCAAAACTCGTCCACCCGTTGGCGCAACAACTTTTTCACCTTGCAAACGATCAATACGCTTTTCGATGCTGTGAGCCATTGCAGCTTTCGTTGCCTTCGCTCCAAAACGATCAACAACAGTTTGCAGACGATTGATTTCTTTCGCCTGCAACGAAGCTTTCTTAATCATGCGCTCTTCATCTTCAGCGCGCGAACGGCGGTACTGGCTATACGTGCCTTTGTATTCGACAATATGACCCGTTGCATCTTCGGCATCACGGTCTAAGTGCAAAACACGAGTAATGGCTTCATCAAGCAAATCAAGGTCGTGGCTGATTACTAACAGTGCGCCGCGATATTGACGCAAGAAACCAAGCAACCAAGTCTTCGCGTCAACGTCTAAGTGGTTTGTTGGTTCATCAAGCAACAATGCATCGCTACCAGCGAAGAGAATTCGTGACAGTTCAACGCGACGACGTTCACCACCAGACAACACACCAACGGGAAGATCAAGACGTGCACCACTCATACCCAAGCCAGCGGCGATACTGCGAGCTTCACTCTCTGCGGCGTAGCCGCCTTTGAGCGAGAACTCTTCTTCTGCTTTGCTATAACGCGACACGTTGCGTTCGTTCGCATCTTCTTCCATCGCGATACGCAATTTTTCAAGGCGCATCAAATCGTCGTCAACGTTGCGACCCGACAAGATGTGAGAAATAGCGGTACGGCCATCGTAGATACCAGCGATACGTGGGTCTTGGGGAAGGTAGCCAAAACCACCTTTGCGCATAATCTTTCCGGCTATTGGTTCAGCCTCGCCGCCAAGAACTTTGAAGAGGGTTGTCTTCCCCGCTCCGTTACGGCCCACGAGTCCGACCTTGTCCTTAGGCATGACGGTGAAGGTGGCGTTCTCGACAACGAGACGACCACCTATCTCGACCGAAAGCGATTGGACCTGAAGCACCCCTCAAGTGTGTTGGTTCAAAACCCCATGCGCAACCACAGTGACAGGTATCCGAGGTTTATCTTGCCGCTTACGGACCAGTTGTCGTTGGAATAGCCGGTGTAGTAGCCGATGTGGGAACTGTTGAACCAGTGGGCATAGTCGTGCTCGTTGTAACGACAGAGGTTGATGATGAGTCAACAAGTGTCGTCTCAACAGCCGTCACGACTGGTGGGCCGTTTGTGAGTGGTGCATCATCTTTGAATTCAACCTTGAGACAATCACCCGGATCTCCCCCAGGAGCATTGCCCAAGACCTTGATAATTGAATCCATCAGTAAAACATTGCCGGCATCAACCGGATGGATCCCGTCTTTCCACAACGTTCCGGGAGTCTTTGAAATTTTACGCCAGTCAACAAGCCACAAATTGTCACGCGTCTTCACTTCTTCTTCAATGACAGCGTTGACTTCTTTAATGAATGGCTTGTATTCAGTTGCTGTGAGAATGATTACAGGTCGAGGAGCTAATTGATCAAGAATCTTGTCGAGGTATTCCTTGTAGACATCTTGTTTTTTGCCGTAGTTCGTTCCTAGGAAAAGCACTGCTGCATCAAAGCCCTGTGGCAACTTCTGCTTCACAATACGCAAGCCCAAGTCAATGAAACGTCCGCGCTCAGCCTCAACTGCTACTTGCCAACCCAGCGGGACCAAGCGATCGCAAGCCATATTGCTGTAACGACGAGACACTGCGGCGAAAATTGAATCACCGATCATCAAGAGTCGTGGTCCATTTGAAAGTTCGCCAACCGTGAGTGGCCTACTGCCGACTGGTAAATCGCTTACTGAATCAACTGCTGGTGTTGAAACTTGCTCGGGCAAATTGCCGATACCAGCAACCGTTCCGCTTACTGCTGTAGTAGTTGTTCCATCAGAACCCGAAGATCCACACGCGACCGCGCCCAATAGCAAAACTGCCACCACTGCGCTTCGGCATGTACTACGTCGAGAAAATTTCATTGAGTGTTGCCCTGCTCGCGAATCTCTTTCAGTTCATCGCGAATTGAGGTAAGAAGGACAATGTCGGCTGTGGGCGGCGCTACAGCCTCAGTTCCTGTGGCTTTGTTGTACGCCTTCAACATCAAGAAGAGAACAAATGAGATAGAAATGAAAGTGACTGCAACCGTCAAAAAAGCACCGAATCGAATCTCAGCATCATTGACATGAACGATGAGCGCGTCATCAAAATTTGGAGTCCCAAAAGGAATTGCCACGATCGGCATGACAACTTCTTCGACCATCGCTTTAACAAGGCCCGAAAACGCTCCACCGATGACGAAACCAACCGCAATGGCCAGCAGGTTTCCCTTATTAATAAAGTCACGAAATTCTTTGAAAAGTTTGGTTAATCGAAGGCTTTTCATAATGAATCAAGAATACCCGTGTAGAACTCAAAGGACCCAAATAGGTATGGTGACAATTGATGTCAAATAATTCCCCATCCACACCCGAACTTCTGGTTGACCAAATCGACGCCCTACGTGTGCTGAGGGCCGACACTGATGAAGAAAAAGGGCGCCTACTCGAACAAATCGGTGGCAAAGGCATTGTTGAGCAAGAGATGGTGTCACAGATGTCGGCTATTCGACCGCTTCATCATCCTGATCGCTTTGAGGAAGCTCATCGAATCATGATGCGCGGAATTGAAGTACTTGATCGCAATGGACCACGACCGGCAAAGGTTCCTAACGTTGGACCTCTTCGACCAATCGCACAATGGTTAGTACAACAGGTCACTCGCTGGATTGTAAAAAGCCATCTGAATCGACTCACTGGACGAATCTGTGGTCTCTACGAAAAGCGCGAGGCGAACAGCGATTGGGGAACTCGCGAGCACGCCATGCTGCGACGCGCACGGCTAGATGCTCGACGAGTTCAAGCCAACTCCAGCGGGAATGCTTTAGGCCTTCCCACTTTCTTGTTAGGCGGCGCAGCTCTGACTTCAGTTGGGAGCGGATTGCAAAGTTTGGCTCGAACCGCCATGGATTCGACGCTTGGTATTTCAATTCTGGGTTTCATTGCAGTATTTGTATTGGGTGCCTTGTCGTGGGTCGCCCTCTATAGCGCTGGCGTGGCACGACGACGAATAAGACTGTCCACTGACCAACCGATGAGAGCACTTTGGGAAACCATCGGTGCAGCCGGGAAACCGCCTCGCGACGAAAGTTATAACTTCGCCGTGTATGCAATCATCTTGTTAGTGCTCGCTTGGATTATTATTCCGTTAGCAATTTGGTTAGCAATCACTGCGTAACTTCGTCGCCATGGCCCTCAAGGTCTTCAAAACGATTCACGCGGCGAAGTGTCGGGAAGAAAACTGAATACAACACGACGACACCAAGTGTTGCTACTCCTCCGCCGACTACTGCTGCCTTAGTTCCAAAAGCCTGTGCCGCCACGCCACTCTCAAATGCACCCAGCTCATTACTTGCACCAATAAACACGTTCTCAACTGCCATGACGCGACCACGTTTGTCATCAGGAGTTACTAGCGGAACCAGAGTTCCACGGATATATACGCTGATCATGTCTGAGCCTGACAACAAGATGAGTGCAGCAAAAGCAACAACATAAGAAGTTGTGAGTCCGAGCGCGACCGTTGCAGCTCCGAATAAACCAACAACAATCAATAACGTCCGTCCTACTCGACGAGTCACGGGTCGCGAGGCCAAGAACACTGCCATCACCGCTGCGCCGATTCCGGGAGCAGCACGCAACCATCCGTAGGCAATATCACCAACATGAAGTTGATCTTCAGCAATTGCCGGCAAGAGTGCGACTGCACCACCAAAGAGAACAGCGAATAGGTCTAACGAAATAGCGGCTAACAAAATAGGTGTGCGCCGAATGAAACGCAATCCCTCGAGTGCAGTATGCAGCGATATCTTCTCGGCCTTATCTTTCACCGCCCGCGGCGTAGGTGGTCGCACAAACTTCACAGATAATAAGAATGAAACACCGCAGCCGATCAAAATTGCCGACACAAGATAAGCGACACCTGGATCAACGGCATATAAGAATCCACCAGCAGCTGGTCCGATAATTGCTGCTGTCGTCCAAGTTGCTGAGTACATCGCAATCGTTCGAGGAAGCGCGCCATCTGGTGCAACCATCGGTGGAATTGAACGGATTGACGGTGCAGCAAATGCACGAGCACAACCAAAAACAAAGGCAATCACAAACAGCGGCCAAACTGCAGTTGGCTCAGAAAATGCATACACAGCTAAAACTGCAGAACACAGCAACTCAAACGCAACTGCGATTCCGCCAACTATTTTGCGGTTGAATCGATCAGCCACTGAACCCGTCACCAATACCAATAGTGCAGCCGGCAGAAACTCGGCAAGACCAAGTAGACCGATATCAAGTTCACGGCCAGTGATGTCATAAATCTGTTTGCCAAGAACGGTTGCCTGCAACATCACACCAGAGGACGTAAAAATGCTGGAGCCCAGCAAGTTGCGGACTGGGCCGACGCTCAGTAAATCACGAGTACTTTCGGCTGGATTTCTTGGTTTTGGGGAAGACACAGAACGATTACCTTAGCCAAGTCTTCTATCATTTTGAGTATGACTTCACTTGCAGATGACACCCGCTGGCTTGACGCCACTGCCCAAGCCGATCTCGTCTCAACCGGTGAAGTTTCTCCCATTGAATTGGTAGAGGCTGCAATCGAGCGTGCCGAACGTTACGACAGCAAACTCAATGCTTTGACCTACCGCTGGTTTGATGCAGCAAGACAACTCGCAACAAGTAGCGATCTTCCCGAAGGCCCGTTTCGTGGCGTTCCATATTTGTTGAAAGACCTTTATGCCGCCGAAGCTGGCAAACCACTCAGCAACGGCAGCAAGGCTTACAAAGCAGCTGACTACGTATCGCCCGAGGACTCCACTCTTGTTTCGCGTTACAAAGCATCAGGATTGATTTCGCTCGGTCGCAGTAACAGCCCAGAGTTTGGAAGTGTTCCTGTCACCGAACCCGAGGCTTGGGGTCCCACACGCAATCCGTGGGACCTTTCACGTACCTCTGGCGGTTCAAGCGGTGGCTCTGCTGCAGCAGTAGCGGCCGGCATTGTTCCGATTGCCCACGCCAGTGATGGCGGCGGTTCAATTCGAATTCCCGCATCTTGTTGTGGCCTCGTTGGTCTCAAGGTTTCGCAAGGTCGCATTTCAATGGGACCGTACCGTGATGAAAGCAATCTTGGTGTTGAGCACTGCGTCAGTCGTAGTGTGCGCGACTCGGCTCGATTACTTGATGCAACTCACGGACCCGGAATCGGCGATGTGATCATCGCTCCAACACCGCGTCGCCCCTTCATTGAAGAAGTTGGTGCGGATCCGGGTCGCTTACGTATCGGATTACTTGACTTCAATCCACGTGGCGGAGACGTACACGCTGATTGCGTTGACGGTGTTCACAAAACAGCAAAACTTCTTGAATCTCTCGGTCACCATGTCGAACCAGGATTCCCCGAGATTTTTTCAGACAATGAAATCGGCCGAGCCTTCAGCATGTTGTGGAGCACCAACATGGGAACCGCAATTCGCCGATTCAGCGAAGCACTCGGTCGCGAAATGACTCCCGATGACATTGAAGCCATGAACTGGGCGCAAGCCGAATTTGCCAAAGGTGTGAATGGCGTTGACTTCTCCCTTGCCCAAGCAAGTTCAATTCAATTCCGTCGGGCGATTCAGTCGTGGTGGACTAAGGGTTGGGACTTGTTATTGACCCCAACACTTTCAGCGCCGCCACTACCGATTGGGTCTATGCCCAATAATCCCGAGCGACCAATGATGCCCTTGATAACTGCTGGTGCTTGGGTCTCTTTTACTTCACAGTTCAATATCAGTGGTCAGCCAGCCATCAGCCTTCCATTGCATCGCAATGCCGATGGTCTTCCGATTGGTTTGCAACTTGTCGCCGCTTATGGTCACGAAGATGTGTTGATTCGCGTGGCATCACAACTCGAGCAAGCCGCGCCTTGGGCGCACCTCACTCCTAATCTCTAAGCAATCTGCCGTTCGTTCATCACTGCAGCAATATCAATGCAGCCGTAGATGTGAGGAAAAGCTTCGGGCGCTGCGCCTAATTGCTCGACAACAACTTTGCTCGTCAATTTTGTTTCATCAATTTCAAGCAGAACTAATTCTTGATCAGTGAGATCGCTGTAGAAACGATCGCGAACACCTTTCCACTGGCTCTCGTAGCTGCAGTGGGTGTAACCCTCATCAGCCACCGAGATTCCACGCGTTGACCACGGATAGTTACCGCTTGTTTTTGCTTGTTCCCAATCGGCACGAATAGCAAGGTGCAAGATCATCGAGCAGTCCAGCCACCATCAACAACAACATGCTGACCAATCATGAACGAAGCGGCATCACTACAAAGCAAAAGAAGAGCTCCGTCAAGTTCGTGCAGTTCGCCCATTCGCGGGAGCGGTGAATTCGAACGCAAGAAACTCATACTTGATTCATCCTCCATGCCTTCAGTCATTTCAGATGGGAACCAGCCTGGGCACAACGCATTCACGCGAATACCTCGACGGGCCCATTGCATACCAAGTTCACGAGTGAGGTTAATGACTGCACCTTTTGAGGCGCAGTAATGCGCCTGCTTGATGGGTGCTGAACCTACAAGGCCTAAAACCGAAGCGATATTCACGATGTTTCCGCTGCCGGCTTCTTTCATATGTGGAGCGCACAACTTTGAGAGATGCCAAATTGCGGTGACGTTGATTTCCATTGCAGTGCGGAAGGTGTCGAGGTCTTCGTCCTCAACTGCAACTTTGTGACCGATGCCGGCGTTGTTAACCAAAATTCGTGGAGGTCCAACACGACGAACAGTTTCGGCAATTAGTCGTTCGCGTTCTTCTGCCACGCCGAGGTCGGTAGCAATTGCAATTGAACCAGGTAGTTCTTCAACTAACGCCTCAAGCCGATCGAGACGACGTGCCGCCAAGACCACTGTTGCTCCAACGGCGTGCAGGGTGCGGGCGAATTGAACACCAAGACCCGATGATGCTCCCGTCACAATTGCGACTCGACCATCAAGACGAAATGCATTCAGAGGATTGGCGGAGTTTTTTGTTGTTGAATCTGCGGTTGACATGTCAGCAAGGTTACGGGCACCCGGCGCATCCTTCCCATTTGAGGTGTTCGCTGTGGCACTATGTTCGTATGACTTCTGTTCAACATGTCGTCCTCGTACATGGTGCCTGGCATGGTGCTTGGTGTTTTGGTGCACTACAGGCCGAACTCGACCGCCGAGGAATCCCCAGCCTGGCAGTCGACCTTCCGGGGCACGGAGCCTCACCGCTTCCTTTCACTGATTTTTATGGCGATGCCCAATGTGTCGCCGACGTGCTGTCATCGTTGAGCGCTCGCGGAATTGACAATGTCGTCTTAGTCGGACACAGCTATGGCGGAGCGGTGATTACTCAAGCATCAACGATCAACCCGAATGTTTCGCACTTGGTGTACCTCGCCGCGTTTGCTCCTACATCTGGTCAAAGTGTGATGTCGCAGTTACTTGCCATGCCGCGCCACGACACTGCACTTGGTAGCGCGATGGTCGTCGGCGTCGACGGAAATTCGACTATCAATCCAGAGTTCGCTCAAGAATCTTTTTACGGTTGCTGCAATGACGAAGTGATTGCAGCGTCAATCGCCCGCCTCTCACCCCAACCGATGGCAACTATGACTCAAGAAGTCACTGGCTCACCTCGAGTGACAATTACATCAACATATGTTTTGTGCCTCCAAGACCAAGCAGTTCATCCCGAACACCAAAAGATCATGGCGCAACTTTGCGACAACGTGATCACGCTTGACACCGACCATTCTCCATTTGTATCGATGGTCAACCAAACTGCCGACATTCTTGAGAGAATTGCCACATCATGAAAATTCGAGTCGGCTACGGGCTTGGTGTTCGAACCAACTTAAATGATGATGGCTTCACCCAAGTTGTTGATGCACTTGAATCGCTGAAATTTGACAGCTTGTGGTTGAGCGAGCGCATTGGCGGCGAAGCACCCGATCCACTTGTTGCGATGTCGTTTGCTGCTGGACGCACCACAAAGTTGAAGTTTGGTATGAGCGTGATGGTATTGCCTGGTCGCAATCCCGTCATTCTTGCGAAAGAACTTGCAACACTTGATCGATTGTCAGGCGGTCGATTACTTCCGGCCTTTGGACTTGGTGTTGCCGACCCACATGAACAACAAGCATTCGGCGTGGCTCGCGAAGAACGCGCTAAGAGATTCAACGAAGCCCTTGAAGTCATTCGAGCCTGCTGGACACAGCCAAGCGTCACGCACCACGGCACCTATTTCAATTACGACGATCTTCGCGTTCAACCTAAACCTCTGAATGGTTCACCTGATGTTTGGCTTGGTGGAATTGCTCCAAGTGAACTGAAGCGCGTTGGACGTTTGGCCGATGGCTGGCTTCCGAGTTTCCTCACACCCGCCGATGCCGAACGTGGCCGCGTTGAAATTCAAAGGGTTGCGACAGAACATGAACGTGAAATTGATCCTGAACATTTCGGAGCACTCATTCCGTACGCGCATGGCCCGCTCCCCGACTCTGTTGCCAAGGCGCTGATGACTCGTCGTCCCGATCTTGACGACATCAACCAACTTGTTCCACAAGGTTGGCCCGCACTCCAAGAGTTCATCAAGCAATTTGTTGACGCCGGAATTTCAAAGTTTGTTGTACTACCCATCGTTGAGCCGAAGTCGTCCAATGAATGGTGCGATCATCTCGCGGTGGCAGCCGATCAATTACTGCCTTTGCAAAACTAGTTAGGCGAAGGGCGAGATCCAGGCGTGGACATTGCGGCCAATCGCCTCTATGTCGTAGCCACCTTCTTGCAGAATCAACGTGGGCAATCCAAGTTGCTTCACGACTTCGCCACAGCGTCGATAGCCGTCGGTCGTTAATGCCAAGTCGCTAATCGGGTCATTCCAATATGTGTCAACACCCAATGACACGATCACCATTGATGGTGCAAACGACGCAATCTGTTCGCAGACTCCAGCAAGACGCGCAACATATTCATCGTCTTCAGCTTCTGGACCGAACGCCACGTTGATGTTGTAGCCGCGACCCTTGCCAGCACCAGTTTCATCTTCGTGACCGATGAACCATGGATACGCGCGCTTCGGATCTCCGTGGAGCGAAACAAACTGCACGTCATCGCGTTCATAAAAAATCTGTTGCGTTCCGTTGCCATGGTGATAGTCGACATCAAGAACAGTCACCTTGGTTCCGGTTGTTGTCGCCACATGATTCGCAACAATGGCTGCATTATTGAAATAGCAAAATCCGCCAAATACATTTGCTGCCGCATGATGTCCTGGTGGACGACACAAGCCATACGCCGAAGGTGCTCCGGCAAGAATTTTCTCGGCAGCAGTGAGAGCCACATCAACCGACGCTCGCGATGCAATGTATGTACCTTCAACCATTGGGGTTGCGGTTTCGTAGCACCAATAACCAAATGCTGCTGCCGCACCTTCAGGAGGACGGGCCGCACTCATTCCTTCACGAAGACCCACATGCAACATTGCTTCGGGGGCAAATTCTGATCGACCAGTCGAAGCGTGAATCTCGGGCCAAGCTTTTTCGAGATAGTCAATGAGGCCGAGTGCATGTACTGCTTCAATCGGCGCACGGCCATGTTCTTTCAAGCCAACGAATGAGAAACGCTCATCAGTTTCAAGTTGTTGGCGAATCGTCTCGGCACGATCGGGACGCTCATACGTCGGAATAGGTTGCCCGAGATTGATTTCCATCTTCGGGTTTTGGTGACGGTGCAGATCGGTCCAAACGACATCCATGTGGCAACTCTAAACGCTGTGAGTTACCCAAGCCACACTGCTGAGTTGCCGGCAATCAAGGATGATTCGTCAACTCGTGAGAAGGCCTCTGGTAGTGAACCCAAAATCAGTTTGCGGTCACCCATGATTTCACGCGGGATTTCTACGTCTTCTGCCGAAGTATTGACAACCACCGCATACGAGCCACGCGTAAAGGAAAACAGTCCATCAGTGCCGTCGCCGACAAACTCGATCGCCTCACCTTGTTCGACCATGTCGACTCGGAACGACAATGCCTGGCGATACAAAGCCAGCATTGAATTGCAGTCATAGTCTTGAACCTCAACTGAGAAGGCTCCCCAACCGTCTGGTTGCGGCATCCATGCCTTCGCCGATGGTGAAGTAGAAAATCCATTCAGGCTTGCTGAATGAGTAGTCCACGGCATTGGCACACGACATCCATCGCGTCCCTTCTCGCGTCCTTCGGTGCGAGCAAAGATTGGATCTTGTCGCGATGCGTCTGGGATATCTAATACCTCAGGCAAACCGAGTTCTTCACCCATATACAGATATGCGGCCCCTGGCAAACTAAGAATGAGTAGTGCGGCAGCGCGGGCTCGTCGCTGACCGAGTTCTAAGTCAACTGGTGCGGCGCTATTCACCAAGTTGCTTCCGGTCCACGATGACATCAGATGGGCATCGGCTCGGCCGTAACGAGTCACAACTCGATGTGCGTCGTGATTATTAAGAGCCCATGTCAATGTTGCGCCTGCATCATGCAGTGCTTGATATGAACGTGCGGCAGCCTTGTGAAAACTCAAAGCGTTCCAAGGACTCAACAACAAATCAAAGGTAAATGATTGGTGAAACTGGTCGGGCTCGACGTAACGCAAAAGTAAATCTGGCTTGCCTGGCGTATACGCCTCTGACACTGTCACCAACTCGCGACCTGGATGATCTCGTTCATATTGATTGGTCACTTCGCGCCAGTGACGCCATGCATCATGCGCTGATGGACAGAAAACTGTGTACGGGTTAAACGCCCATGCATCGGTTTCGGCAACCGCACCCGCAATTGACGGAGCATCAGGAAGGTCAGGATGTTTCCCAACAACTGTCACTGCATCAACTCTGAAGCCATCAACTCCTCGATCAAACCAGAAGCGCAACATGCGATCGAAGTAATCAACGACATCTTCATTGAGCCAATTGAAATCGGGTTGCCATGGCGTAAACGTATGTAGATACCACTGCCCAGGTGTTCCATCTGGTTCAGTGATTCGTGACCACGCACCGCCACCGAAAACCGCTTTCCAATTATTTGGTGGTAATTCACCATCGGCACCTTGGCCATCGCGAAACCAAAACCGCTCTCGCTGTTTACTTCCACGCCCAGCGGCTACTGCTTCTGTGAACCACGCGTGCTGATCACTGCAGTGGTTCGGAACTACATCCATCAAAATGCGTAAACCAAGTTTGTTTGCCCGAGCAATCAACTGATCAAAGATTTGAAGATCGCCGTAGGCGGGCTCAATATCGAAATAGTCCGACACGTCATAGCCATGATCCATTTGCGGAGATGGGTAACACGGATTCAGCCACACACCGTCAACGCCCAGCGAAGCAATGTAGTCAAGATGCTCGAGCAAACCAATCAGATCGCCAGCACCGTCACCATTGCCATCGGCGAATGAACGCACATACACCTGGTAGATAACTGCGTTACGCCACCAAGGTTGCTTTTTCATTGACTTTATTTTCCAGTTTCGCGAAATGGCGTGTCTAAAAATGGCGGCCAGTCCCCACCACCGTGGGCTTCAATTGATGCGCCACTGACATACGACGCCAAGGGCGATGACAGATACACACATACGTCACCGATCTCGGTTGGTTGAGCCAAACGTCCAATCGGAATTTGTGCACCGGTGCGACGTACACCTTCTTCGTCGCCGTAATGCAAGTGCGCTAATTCTGTTCGCACCATTCCGACAGTTACTAAATTGACGCGCACTTTTGGCAACCACTCTTGTCCCGTCGTGCGTGTGTAGTTAGCCAATGCGGCTTTCGCAGCACCATACGCAGCAACAGTTGGCGCAGGTCGCTCAGCCGAGACACTTCCAATGTTCACGATTGATCCACCGTTTGGTTGATTCTGCATGTGGCGATTAGCTGCCTGGCTGCACCACATTGCCGAGAAAAGATTGACCGCGACAATCTTTTGCGCAAAGTTGGCTGATCCAGTCGAAGTATCAGACGGAGGACTACCACCGGCGTTGTTGACCAACATATCTAGATGTCCAAATCGTTCGACGATCTGATCGATCACGGCGGTGGCTTGGTCGGCATCGCGTAGGTCAACTGGATAGGCCACCCAGTCCTTGGGCAAGTCGTCTGGAATTGAGCGAGCGCACACCACAACTTGAGCACCGGCATCGGCAAATCGCTGAGCAATCCCCTTACCTACACCCTTGGTGCCGCCCGTAATAAGGGCTACTTGTCCAGAAAAGTCAATTGTGATTGCCACATCACGAACCTTAGTAGGAAGTCCTCGCTCGTTTCTGACGCTTCGTCAGATGGGGAGTACGCTCATCCCGTGGGAATTTCTTCAAACATCAACGACCGCGGCATTGCCGAAGTCATCATGGACTGTCCTCCTGTCAATGCCCTCACCGTGGCTGAATGGTTCGAGGTCGCCGACACCATCACGGCCTTGGGTCGCGACAAAAACGTGCGCGTCGTCGTCTTACGAGCCGAAGGCCGTGGCTTCAACGCCGGAGTTGACATCAAAGAGATGCAGAACACCCAAGGTTTCGATGCGCTAATCGGCGCGAACAAGGGTTGCTACGCCGCCTTCGCCGCGGTTTACGACTGCCCCGTTCCGGTGATCACTGCCGTTGCTGGTTTTTGTGTCGGCGGTGGCATTGGACTCGTTGGCAATAGCGACATCATCATCGCCAGCGACGACGCATTCTTTGGTCTGCCCGAAGTCGACCGCGGAGCACTTGGCGCAGCCACCCACTTGGCTCGTCTCGTTCCTCAGCACAAAATGCGCGCCATGGTTTATACATCTGCCACTGCGACTGCTGCCGAACTTCATGCCTTTGGCAGTGTCTTGCAAGTTGTGCCCCGTGCCGAACTTCGCGACGCGGCCATGAAGGTTGCTGAAAGCATTGCCGACAAACACCCCACCGTGATTCGCGCTGCCAAAGAAAGTTTGAATGGCATCGACCTTTGGGATGTCAAGCGCAGCTACCGCTTTGAACAGGGTTTCACTTTTGAACTCAATCTGACTGGTGTCGCCGACGAATTGCGTGATGATTTCGCGGGCACCGACAAAAAGAATAGGAAAGATGGCAAGTGAGATGAGCGAGCCACGTAACAAAATCATCACTGAAGATCAAGCAGTCGCCACACTTCGCAGTGGAATGACTCTCGGCATTGGTGGCTGGGGAAGCCGTCGTAAGCCGATGAGTTTGGTGCGCTCACTTCTTCGCTCAGATATCACTGACCTCACTGTTGTTTCGTATGGCGGCCCTGATGTCGGCTTGTTGTGCGCCGCTGGAAAAGTAAAGAAACTGATTTACGCGTTTGTTTCGCTTGACTCAATTCCGCTTGAACCACATTTTCGTTTAGCGCGTCAGAACGCAACAATTCCCGAGCCAACCGAATGGGATGAAGGAATGTTGCAGTGGGCATTGTTTGCTGGCTCGTTGCGTTTGCCGTTCTTGCCTACTCGCGCCGGTCTCGGTAGCGGCGTCATGGATGTCAATCCATCGCTCAAAACGGTGAAGTCACCATATGCCGACGGTGAAGAACTGCTTGCGGTTCCAGCAATTCGTCTCGATGCTGCATTCGTACACATGAACCGTTCAGATACCCGCGGCAATGCGCAGTATCTCGGACCCGACGTGTACTTCGATGATCTTTTCTTGTCGGCGTGCGAACCTGGTCGACGATTTGTCAGTGCAGAAAAGATCATTCCGACTGAAGACCTTTTGAAAGAAGGCACCTTCCACACACTGAAGATCAATCGCTCAATGGTTGATGGTGTGATTCACGCTCCAAACGGTGCGCACTTCACCACGTGCGAACCCGACTACGGACGCGACGAAGCATTCCAAAAGGCTTACGTTGACGCTGCTCGTGATCCCGAAACATGGAAAGCATTTAGCGATCGCTTTTTATCTGGCGATGAAGCCAACTACCAATCACAAGTTGTTGCATGGCGTGAAGAGATCAAAGCAGCCAAGGAGGCCGCAAAATGAGCGATTCAGCAGCACTCGCTGATGTCATTGCTGTTGCGTGCGCTGAAGCATGGCGCGGCGACGGAGAAATCTTTGCATCGGGCATGGGTGTCATGCAGATGCTCGGTGCCCGCGTCGCTCGGGCCACATTCGAACCTGATCTCATGATCAGCGACGGAGAAGCGTTTTATGTCTCGGGTGATTTGCCAATTGGCGGAACCCAAAAGCTTGTCGAAGGATGGATTCCATTCCGCAGTGTGTTTGACACGCTTGCTGGTGGACGTCGCCACGTGATGATGGGTGCGAGCCAAATTGATCGCTATGGCAACAGCAATATCGCCAACATCGGTCCGTGGGCCAAGCCCAAGTCGCAATTGCTCGGTGTTCGTGGTGGGCCAGGTAACACCGTCAACAACGCAACGAGTTTCTTCATTCCGAAACATCAGTCGACAGTATTCGTACCAAGTGTTGACATGGTGAGTGGTGTTGGCTACGACCGCGCAAAGAAGGTCGGAGGCTTTATTGCCAAACGCCATGACCTGCGTCGTGTCGTCACCAACCTTGCCGTGCTGGATTTCAATTCTCCTGACAACTCGATGCAGCTCGTCAGCGTTCACCCCGGAGTCAGCGTCGACGATGTTGTTGCTAACACTGGATTTGAATTAGTGATTCCAGCAAATGTTCCTGTAAGTCGTCCACCAACGGCTGAAGAGAGTGCTGCCATCGAAGCTATTGACCCCAAGGGTCTTCGTCATCGCGAGATTCCAGCATGAGCGTCACACCAGCCCCCCGACTACAAACAACTCTGTGTGATTTAGTCGGAGTCAAATATCCCATCGTGCAAACAGGTATGGGTTGGGTCGCTGGACCAAAGCTTGTGAGCGCCAGTGCCAACGCCGGAGCTCTCGGCATTTTGGCCAGTGCCACCATGGACTTCGATCAATTGAAGACTTCTATTGCCGAAGTGAAAAGCCGCACGACAAAGCCATTTGGTGTCAACTTGCGCGCTGATTCGGCAGATGTCAAAGATCGCATCAGTTTGATGATCGATGAAGGAATCAAGGTTGCCAGTTTTGCTCAGGCACCAAAACCGGATTTGATTTCTCGCCTCAAAGATGCTGGCGTCGTGGTCATTCCTTCAATCGGAGCAAAACGTCACGCCGAAAAAGTTCTTGAATGGGGCGTCGACGCCGTACTCGTACAGGGTGGCGAAGGTGGCGGTCACACTGGCGCAGTTCCAACCACAGTTCTTTTGCCGCAAGTAGTCGATGCCGTTGCTGGTCGTGTGCCAGTCATCGCTGCTGGTGGTTTCTTCGACGGTCGCGGCCTTGTCGCCGCACTCGCTTATGGAGCGTCAGGCATTGCCATGGGCACACGCTTCTTACTGACAAGTGATTCATCAGTGCCGCAAGCCGTCAAGGAGTACTACATCTCTAAGGGTGTTCTCGACACAGTTGTGTCAATTCAAGTTGACGGAGTCCCTCACCGCGTTTTGCGCACCGAACTTGTTGACCAACTCGAAAGCAGTCGCGGAAAATTCCTGGCGCTACCTCGCGCTGGAATCAATGCTCTGAAGTTCCGCAAGATGACTGGCGCCAAGCTGAGCGACATGATGCGCGAGGGAATGGCCATGAAGAAATCAATGGACCTGTCATATTCACAGATGGTCATGGCGGCCAATACCCCAATGTTGCTGAAGACATCACTTGTAGACGGCAAGACCGAATCTGGCGTCATGGCGAGTGGGCAGGTCGTCGGCATTATTGACGACTTGCCGAGTTGTGCCGATCTCATTGATCGCATCATCACCGAAGCCAACGCCGTTTTAGCCGACCTCGCTCGCTAAACATTCACAAGGAAGATTTCTATGGCAGTTACAACACTTCATGGTCCCGATGATGTGCGTAGTCATCTCAGCAAGCACCTCGGGTACAGCGAATGGATGACCATCGATCAAGATCGCGTGAATCTGTTCGCCGAGGCAACTGGCGATCACCAATGGATTCATGTCGACCCCGAACGCGCCGCGAAAGGTCCATTTGGTGCTCCTATTGCCCACGGATATCTCACACTTTCTATTTCGAATCTTTTCTTGCCCGAAATTGTTGAGGTGCAAGGATTTTCTGCTGGTGTGAACTACGGAACTGACAAAGTTCGTTTTCCTTCACCAGTCAAAGTTGGTTCACGTATTCGCGGCGGTGCCGAACTCACCGCAGTCACCGAGGTCAAAGGTGGATTACAAACCACCATCGTGATCACCATTGAAATCGAAGGCTCTGCAAAGCCTGCATGCGTTATCGAATCAATTAGCCGTTGGCTGACTGACTGACTTTTACTACTACTTGGGGGAAATATGTCCGTACTTGCTCGTTACAACATGTCTGGAAAAGTTGCACTGCTGTCTGGTGCTGGTCGTGGCATTGGTGCAGCCAGTGCTTTGGCTCTAGCCGAAGCCGGTGCCGATATTGCAGTCATGGCACGAAGTGTTGATCAACTAGAAAATGTTGCTGCCCAAGCGCGAGCAATGGGTCGACGAGCCATCGTTGTTCCCTGCGACGCCAACAAGGCAGACGAAGTTTCCGCAGCAGTACAACGCACCGTTGATGAACTCGGACGAATTGACACAGTGATCAGCGTGGTCGGTGGCTCAATGCCACAACCATTCATGAACACAAGCGATAAAGACTTACGAAATTCATTTGAAAACAATGTGATCAACGGTCTTCGGCTTGTTCGTGAATGTGTACCCCACTTACTAGCGGCCAGCAATGGAGTCGTCGGTGCAAGCTCGGTCGTCATGGTGTCAAGCGCGATTGGCCATGTTGTGGGCCGGGGTTATGTCGCTTACGGTTCAGCAAAAGCAGCGCTCGATCACGCTGTTGAATTGATGGCAGCCGACCTCAATCCCAAAATCCGTGTCAATGCTGTTGCACCTGGCGCGATCTCGACTGAGGCTCTCGAGATTGTGGCATCTAATCCCGAGTTGCGATCAATGATTGAAAATGCCACACCTATCCGTCGTCTCGGAGAACCCGACGACATTGCGGCAGCCGTTTTGTATTTGGCATCACAGGCTTCGAGCTATGTCACTGGCCAGATCATTGCTGTTGATGGTGGCATCACCACAACCAATTTCAATTTCCCAATCGCCGATCTGTGAGTTCAGAGCAGACAAATTCGTCCCCACCTAAACGGCATGGGTCATTAGGCGCATTGCGCCATCGTGACTTTGCTTATTTTTGGACAGCTGCTGCAATTTCAAATGCCGGCGGCTGGATGCAAGTTGTCGCTGTACCCGCGCTGCTCTACGACATGACGAACAGTTCAACCTGGCTTGGTGTTTCATCAATGGCTGGCCTCTTGCCCGCAGTTTTCTTAACTCCATATGCCGGAGTGTTGTCTGACCGAATGAGTCGTCGCAAGATATTGATGATTACTCAGACCGTACAGATGATGTGTGCATTTACGTTATGGGGTCTGTATCTCGCAGGGTCAATCAGTCCGGGACTCATTGTTTCCATTGCACTTGTCGGTGGTCTTGCGACTGGCTTTCAAACTGCCGCTTGGCAGAGTTTCGT
>Ga0214919_10002903_pt1 | contig 26469 bp, 27 predicted proteins | sample LL1503_MetaG_FD_177994 | JGI IMG/M metagenome (GOLD analysis project Ga0214919, IMG submission 177994) | Freshwater microbial communities from Lake Lanier, Atlanta, Georgia, United States - LL-1503 | ecosystem: Environmental > Aquatic > Freshwater > Lake | place: USA: Georgia | collected...
TCACATTTATATATCATTCACATTTATATATCATTCACATTTATATATCATTCACATTTATATATCATTCACATTTATATATCATTCACATTTATATATCATTCACATTTATATATCATTAATTATATATATAAATGAATTCCAACTCCTCATCTACCCTTTATTTTACCGATAATAGTTCGTTAAATCTTCTTCCTAGCATAGTAACTACCTTAACATTTACAGATATAGAAGAAAATATCGACAATTATAACTCAATATATACCCAAACCAAAGAAATAACAGATATTTCTAGTGTCATTGTCGGTACCGACATTACGAAATTAATGAATGAAGTATTTAGTGATTGTACGAATTTAAATTCAATTACGATTTATAATACGGATAATCTTAGTTATATCGGCAATGATATTTTTAAAGATATTTGCGGAAATGGCGTATACTATTTTTATTCAAGAAATAATTATTATACGTCAACAATCAATCAATTAATTTCTTTATTGCCGAGAGATCTAATGACTGGACAAGTAACTTGGACAAATGGTTTAGATGTAAGTTATAATTATTATACTGATTTTTCTATTTTATGTAATGATTTAAATATAGATGTTGAAAATACCCAAAATTATTATTTAAAACCAATCGATATTTCATATCAAGATTTTCATACTTTATTTTTTTCCTCTAATAGTTATTTAATTTTAAATAAAAATAGTAAAAATAATCCGATTACCATTAACGATTTTAACCGATATACCATCATTAATCAACAATCAGAAAATATTTATATAGGTAATTCAACTTCATATGATATTAGTTTTAATTTATTATCAAAAGTGTTAATGCATTATCAGTATTATATACCGAAACAATGCTGGGGTATAGAATCAAGTATTTGTTTAAATAAAAAAATCAGTAATATTAAAACCATATTTGATTTTCAGAATAAAACTCCCCCCAAAAAAAAGTATTGTGGATGTAAGGAAAATAATAATGGGGGATGTCATGAGAAAGATACGTGCCACCCTAACCAACAAAAGTGTGGATGTAAACCACCAGTACGCATTACCATTAATGATTTTTTTAATATGTTTGAAGCACAAGGCGTAGTGATGGCCATCGATAATTCTTTTAATTCAATACCAAAAACAGCAATAGGGTTACCCATAGATAGTGACAAAATATATACGGCTATTTTATCTTTATATTTTAAAAGCAATAATCAGGAGGTCACAAATCTTTGTATAAAAATTCCTTATGCTATCAATTTTCAAGATTCGATGCCGAAAACATCAGTTATTCCAAATACGAATAATTATAGATATAATCCATATTATACTGGTCCTTAATATACTAAAGAAAAATGAACAATAAATAATAAAGTGTTTATATATAATTTAAGTCTAGTTTATATATAATAATAATAAGAATAATGAATGTGGATACCAATGTAGACAATTATGATTTAGAAGAAATGGTTAATTTATTTAAGATTTCTACGAATTTAACTGATGAACATATGCTGAAAATGAATGAGACGATACATAAATTGAATTTTTCTATTGCCGATGATGATCTCGAACCAGAAATACGCCTTTTATTTAAACGCATTTTCGTCATTCTCTCTTGTTTACATAAATACCGCGACTATCTTAAAATAAAAAATGTCGGGTACCAATGTAAAAAAGAAGACGACCAGAAATTAATTTCTTTTATCAAACGACAAACCAATTATGAAGACACGAATGATATGAACCTGTTATTAAATAAAATGTTAATGAATGAAGAAACCACAACTGACGAGACACAAAAAAATAGTTATCAAATCTCGTATCAACCCAGTGAACAGATGAAAAATATCGAAATTCAAAAAGTTACGGATAGTCAACATCCGCTGGTAGTGGATATTCATACGAGTAAAGTTCTGAATACATACGACAATAAATTAGTCTCAGGCGACATTAATTCTATCAAAAGAATAACTAAATTAGTGAATTTACATATAGATAGTTGTTTTCGTGATAAATATTATAATAGTAATCCATGTAATTTCGTCTATGTGTTACCCAAACAATTTAAAAATGTCGTCTCATTGAAATTAGCCTCGATTGAAATACCGAATGCTTGGTATTTATTTTCTCATTTAAAAAAAAACAATACTTTTATTATTGAAATTACTTATTGCGGTAAATGTAGTCTGTATACGATTGTTATACCCGATGGAAATTATACGAACGATACTTTAGTCTCATTTTTAAATATGAAATATTTTTATCAGACGACCATACACGATACGCCGTTAAAACATATTAAATTCTCGATTAATGAATACACCAATCGGTCACAATTTGAAATAAATGATAGCGCGCCCGATGATTTCGTCTTTTCCTTACATTTTACTAGCGAACAGACTGAAAATATGTTAGAAACCGCTGGCTGGATTTTAGGTTTTCGGTTAGCCCGCTATTTAAAAATCGAAGATTATATTTTATCCGAAGGCTTATTTGATGCGGGCGGTGATCGGTATATTTATTTAACCATTAATGATTATCAGTATAACTATAATGAAACGAATATTATTTGTTTTGATAAATCGAGTATGGATGCATATACTTTAGCCAAAATTCCACTGGTAAACGGCAAATTATCTTTAGTCATTGATGAAAACAATAAAAATCCTTTGGTCAAAATACGGCAATATAATGGTCCTGTCAATTTAACAAAATTTGAAATAAAAATTCTAGATAAATATGGCAATATTATTGATTTGAATTATATGGATTTTAGTTTTTCTTTAGAATTAGAAGTATTGTATGAGAGAAGTAATATAATATAATTTTATTAATTTTTTTTATTAATTTTTTTATTAATTTAATTATAAAATATTATAATATTGTCTTTTACTATTATAATAACAGATATGAATAGTCAAATGTATGGTGTTACTGATGGAGTATATTATTGTCATTTAGATCGAGCGAGTGAATTGAATGAGCGAATTGCGGGACGAAATGTGCCATCAAATCCCCTTCAAATGCAATTTACCAGTCGTCCGGTCTCCACCAAATACGACCTGATGTCGATTGTGGATCGACGACCTCTTCCGAGTGTACCGATTAAAACGGAACCGACCTATAATATTCAACATACCTTTAATCCTGGCACGGCGCAAGCCCCTTGGAGCGGTTTTGCGACAAATATAAATGATGAATCTAAATTACGGAATCAGTTTTTTGCATTACAAACGGCACCACAAGGTCAATATATTCCGTCGTCCACTAGTGATATGTATCAAGTAAAAGTCGAACGCGGAATGCCTTTATCTCAACCTTTCCCAACACTTTTTACACAACCAGCCTTAACTCCTTTTAATCCAAATATATGTGCTAGTGTCGGCAGTAATTTATTTGATAATTGTACAAGACAGCAATTAAAAGATGTCATTTAATTTTTATTATTTATTTATTTTATTCTTTTATTTTTATTAGGTTTAGATTAGATTATATTTTTAAAAACATAATCTAATACGATGGATATATCACAAAATAAACTATTAGCGTCAACATTTCGTACGAAGATGAGAATGGATCAGCATACCTCCACTGCTCTTGAATATTTAACAAACCCCTTATATCATAATTTAGTTTCTAATAAAAATAAATCACATCATTCCACGAATAATAATAATAATAATAATAATAATAATAATAATAATAATAATAATAATAATAATAATAATAATAATATCAATAAAGAAGAAATTAAATTTTATAGAAAAAGAATTGTAGCATTAACAAAAGAAATGGTAAAAGGGGACATGCCAACTACTGCCACCCTCTCTTTAAAAAAAGCATATGAGGATTACTCAAAAGAAATGATTATGTATTTTAAGATGATTGATACGAGAGATATTATACAAGAAGAATATACATGTTTAAGAACAGCAAATAATAATACTGATTTTAATGATTTAGATGCTTTGCTTGACCCTGCTTCGCTTGACCCTGCTTCGCTTGACCCCACCTTGTTTGACCAAGCCAATGAACAAATGATGCGAAAAATAGTAAATGTAAATAATAATTTAGATAATTATGTTATTAAAAAAAAAAATAATGAAAACTCTTTCAAGCCAATTCTTCCATTGAAAAAAGAAATAAATTTATTCTCTCCAGAGTTAAAAACAAAAGGCATTATTGAAAAAGAAAAAAAGAAAATAAAAACAAAAAAAAATGAATGAATAAGAAACAAAAGAAATAAGAAATTAGAGAAAAATAAAAATAAATATTTATAATAATAATACCAAGTTATTAATAATAATGTCAAATAAAAAACAATTTAAAAAATTACAATGTGCGCCAGGCAATAATGATAAACCATATACGTGTTATACGAACGAAGCGTTAATAAAAATGCGTGATCATTGGAATAATCGGCACGCTGACGCGAAAATAAATAGCGATGAGCCAAAAGAAATATGGGAAAAATTAAAAGCAAATATGCAAGATGTCTGTAATAATGAAGTGTGTTGGTTAAGACAAAAATTCGTAGAAAATAATATGAATAATATCGTGCCATATACTTTTGCGCCAACTGCACCGAAATCATGGATAAAAAATCCAAATGAATGGCTTTCAAGCGTTGATATTAATAAAGTCATGAAACAATATGAACAAAAATATAAAAATTTCGATTTTATTGGTCCATCGTCAATTGATTTTGATAAGATTATAGAAAATAACGAATGTGTGTGGGATGAATTATGTCATTTTAGTCTGAAAACCCATTTAGGTAAAGGTAAAAAAAAGATTGGTATTATTTTTAATACAGATACACATGATAAATCGGGTTCACATTGGATTTCATTATTTATAAATATTCAAACTAATAATAATTATATCTTTTTTTTTGATAGTAATGGAACGAAAATGCCAAAAGAAATAAAAGTTTTATGCGACAAAGTTCAAAAACAAGCCGAAGAATTAGGTATTTCCGATTTGAAAGTATATGAAAATAAAAAAGAACATCAACAAACCAATACTGAATGCGGAATGTATTCGCTTTATTTAATTATTGAATTACTTACTGAAAATCATAATATTGATTATTTTATGAATACTTGGATAAAAGACGCGACAGTAGAAAGTTTACGCAAAAAGTATTTTAATGAAGAATTTTAAAAATGTACCTAGTAACAAAGTTAAACAACGGATACACATGCCGCAAATAATTCTTCACTGGAAATATGCGGCTGATGCCTTAAAACATACCCGAAAGTAATTAAATCTAAATCTTCTTCACACGACGCATATTGTTCATTTAAGATATATTTGGCACAAAACTCTGCTGTTAATTTTTGCGTATGTAAAATAATTTTTATTTGTAAATTATCAATATTACGTTCTAATTCTTCTATCGTATAATAATTATTATTTTTAAACAAATCACTACAATATATTTTTGTCGACATTGTATTATAGTATAGTATGAATAATATTATTAATTTTAAATGTATTTTTAAACTCTATAACATTATTCTTAAAAAATGAGGAGATGAGGACTGAGGACTTGTTTTTTCATTCAAACAAAACATTGAAGAAAAAAAGTGCAAAGCGACATATTTTTTGCACTTTTACACTTTTTTTTACATCTTTTCACTGCCGATTTTTTTTATAAACCGATGATATGATTTTATTTTATATTGCGGTATTCCCTTTTGATTTATGGCGAGAGTATTATCTGTGATTAAACCCTTTATTTTTATATAAAATTGAAATATTATAAAAATAAATGTTATATTTTATTAATAATGGACTCTAAAAAATGTAGTAAATGTAAAGTATTAAAACTTAAAGATTTTTATTATACAAATCCAGCGAGAAAAGATGGTCTTTCTGTTTATTGTAAAGATTGTCTAATAAAAATAACAATAAACAATACAGAACAAACAAAAATAAAAAATTTAGAAACAAATTTTATTTCAAATGATGAAATTTGGAAGGACATTCCAATAAATCTTAATTATGAAGCATCTACTTTCGGACGTATTAGAAACAAAAAAATGAAAAATATATTATCTCCATTTGAATATAAATCTGGTTATTTAGGTGTAGGGTTAAGAGGAATGATTAATAATAGAAAAACATATAGATTACATTATTTAATTGCATTAACACATATACCAAATAATGAAAATAAATCTACAATTAATCATAAAGATAAAAATAGACAAAATAATAATAGTAATAATTTAGAATGGAATACTAATCAAGAACAGATGATACACCAATTAACATATAAACCTACAAATAAAAAAGGTCATATTAAAGGTACAAGTGATTTATCTAATATAAATGAAAATGAAATTTGGAAATCACTTTTAATATTAGATGAATTTAAAGATTTTACAAACTATGAGATTTCAAATTATGGAAGATTAAAATATAAAATAAAAACTAAAATAAAAATAACAAGCGGTAATACTTCATCAGACAAATATAAAAACGCATGTTTAAAAACAATAAATAAAAATATAAAAAGAATAGCAATCCATCGGTTAGTTGCATTAATGTTTATTGAAAATCCTCAAAATAAACCTTATGTTAATCATAAAGATGGAAATAGGGTAAATAATGTTTATACAAATTTAGAATGGAATACGCCATCAGAAAATTCGCAACACGCGCATGATACAGGGTTAAATACTACAAAAAGAGTTATTTATCAATTAGATATAAATAATAATATAATAAATGAATATGATTCATTAAAAACTGCTTATGAATCATTTAATAAAAAACCTTATAAAAATGGTACTTTAGGAGGATTAAGCAATTCATTAAACTTATATCATAATAAAAAGGTTTCAATAAAATGGAAAGGACACTACTGGTGCTTCAAATCAGATTATGAAAATTTAAAGCAAATACATAATCAATATGTTAATAATAAAACAATTGTATTACAAAAAGAAATAAAAACAAATAATATTATTAAAAAATGGGATAGTATTATGGAAGCAAGTGAGTTTTATTCAGCCAAAAATAATTGTAGTAAAAAAGCAATTAATGCGAATATATCATCTTGTTGTAGAGGAAAACGTAAAAGTTGTCAAGGTTTTATTTGGGAATATAATTAATACCATAAATAATCCTCTAATAGTAGAAGGCAACCCTTGTAATGACCCTCCAGAAAATAAACGACCACCCAATACTGCCGATATACCGCTGGCATAAGAATAAATCCGCTTGGTATTACCATGTGTTTTTAAATTAGTTTGACAAAATTGCTGTAATATGGAATATTTAGTTTTACATTCTTCCTTCGTATGTTTTTTATCCTTGTTTAAACATTTATCTACAAACTCCGAGTAAGACAACTGCGATAACCAATGAATAGGTTTAAGTGGTAAACGTTCGGTGATTTCCATATTATAATATTACTAAATATTATAATTTGAATATTTTGACTAAATTATTTAATTATTCCTAAATATATGATATTTTTTTGTTGTTTTAGATTCTCCGTTTTCTAATTTTATAACAAATGAAATTCCGTTGAATAAATAATTTTGTTGTCGTAAAATACTTTTAACAATATTTAAATAAGGTCTTTTACAATCAAAATTTGGTTTAAAAGAAGATATAGTAGAACATGCGAAACACTTTTGGATCTCCTCTTTCATATTTAGAATTGCTGTTTGTTTTTCTTTATCTTCATCTAATTCACATAATATAAAAGACTTATTATCATCTAATTTTAAAATATCAATAATTTTTTTACATATTTCTTCTCGTTCTATTTTATATTTTTCACAAAGTTTTACTCGCATAACTTATATAGATAGAGAGAAAAATCTTTAATTATTTTTATTGTTTATATAATATTAATTAATTAATTAATTTAATCTAATTCAAATCAATTTTTATATTTAATATAAACTCGATTAAACCATATAAAAATTATTTCATACATATAATAATAATAATATAAAATGACTACAAGTAACATCGATATTTTTAAAAGTAGTAAAAATAAAGGCAGTATATGGACACTGATGAATGAATGTGAGATTTTTAATGGTATTTCAGATCAATATGTAACAAATATTAAAGAACTTTTTGATATGAAAGTAAATATAATTGCACAAAATATGACTACATCGGATACCCTCACCATATTAAATAAACGCGTCATTCGTGAAATGGTAAATGAATTAGAACATTTTAAAAAGACTGGCCCCATATCTGCACAGCAACCCATTACGCTCGAAGAAATCCAAACACAAAAACAAACACTATTTCAAAAAAATCTACAACAAAAACAAAATGAATTTGATGGGTTAATAAAAACACCTCTACCCGAAAAAGTCGATTTTACGGATAACAAGAATGGATTAGATAAACCAATTGGATCAGAAATGGATAAAAAATTAGCCGAAACAATCGCATGGCGCGAACAACAATTAAATATGGTTTTAAATATTCAACCAAATAAAGAAGCGGCGACCAAATGGATCCAAAGTGATCAAGAAAATAAAAAAGAAATAATGCCCTCATCAAACCGCATGCCAAATAATAATAATATTAATACAACTCGTCAACTTAAAATTGGAAATGATACAACCATAGATAAAAACACGATTATTAATGTCAATGATAAAAAAGTTTCTTTTGCTGAAAAGGTTTCTTATTCAAATGAAAACGAAAATAATGATAATAATAATGATAATAATAATTTTCTGAATTTATTAAAAAGAAAAAAAGAAGAACCACCTATAATAAATGCTGATAATGATATAATAAATGATAATGATATAATAAATGATGCGGATATTATAAATAATAATATACATACAATAACAAATGAACTCATTCAAATCAAAGAGCAATTGAAACAATTATTTGAAATACAGCAAGAACTATTACAACAACTAAAAGAAAAAGAAAAAGATAAAATAATATAAACATTCACTAATATATACATATACATCATAACATTATGAACACAAAAGCAAAAGCAAAAGTATTTATCGCAATTCAACAGAATGATGATGGAATAATTAAAGTCTTTGACGCCCGCGATTATCAAACCGCAGCGTTTCATACCTTCATGCAAAAAGGTCATTTGTCAAAAGAGGAAAATAATGCCCTCTATTTTAATTTTCCAGGCGGATATGTCTTTAAAATAATTAAATTTAATCGTATGAATTTAATGGGCGATTATGATCGTTTTTGTGTACTCATAAAAGATAAAGAAGATCAACAACATATCTTATCGGATAATGAAACTTTATTAAAAGGATTTGTGGGATGGAGAAATCGAATAATGATGTGATGATATAAACTAATTTTTTTCTAATATATCTATAATATAATATAATGTATAATAGATATATGTATAATAATAGATATATGTATTTTTATTTTGTTGGTTTTATTATATTTTTTTATTATTTATATAAAAAAATTTTTACAATAAAAGAAGGAATTATTTTTACGAAACCTTATTTTTTAGATAAATACAAGAGAGATCATATTAACATCGATTCAAAAAAATATTTATTAGAAAAAAATGGAAACATCATTAATTATAAAAATATTAATGAATATAAATTATTAAATCATAAGACACTTAAGAATAAATCATTAGTAAAAAAAATATTAGAAAAAAATAATATCCCTGTATGTAATGCATATACATGGAATAAAAATATTTCTGATAAAGAAAATTTAAATAATATGAATACATTAAATTTACCATTAGTGGTTAAACCAGTATCAGGTGAAAAAGGTTATGGCGTAAAAACCGATATTATGACATCTACCGAATTATTAACCTATGTAAATCAATTATTAACGCAACAAAAAAATGTATTAATTGAAGAACAAGCAAAAGGAAAAGAATACAGAATCATGGTGTTAAATGATACGATTATCGGTATAACGATGAAATCACCGCCTTCAGTGAAAGGGGATGGAGAGAATACACTTCAACAATTAATTGATCATTATAATAGTAAAAAAACAAATGAATTTAAAATTCATACAATCGACGACGAATATATAAAATTTCAAGGATATAATACAAATACTATTTTACCTTTAGATAAAAAAGTGATCATTACAAATGTCGCAAATATGTCGAATGGTTCTTTGGTAGAATATGTAGATATAAATAATGTTCATCCAGATAATATTACTTTATTTAAAAAAATAAATAATATTTTAGGATTAAATTTAAGTGGTATTGATTATATCTGCGAAGATTTAAGTATACCTTATTATTTAGATGGATATGTCATAGAAGTAAATAATGCGCCAGGTATTGATATCCATTATGATGTTACCCCTGAAAATAAGAAGGATGACTTATTAGATCGTATTTTAAAGAATATATTTTAAACCTTTTAATGTCTATTATGGTTTCGTCGGCAATCCATTAAGAAATTTATTCGATTTTTCGTCTAAACCGAGCGCTTTACAAATCGTTTCTTTTGTTAATAAAAAACGCTGTCCATTATCTACTTCTACTACTCGGTTTATGGGACAAAAATATAAGGGTTTCAGATTATTATTCACCCATAACCCATTATCATCTTGTCTTGATCCTCTTACTGACTTTTCCGTGACAATCCAATCAAATAATTTCACAATTTTTTCCATCGATTCTCCTATATTAGAATAACTTCATAATTATTTATATCTTATTATAAATAATTATTATAAATAATTATTATAAATAATTATTATAAAAATTGAAAAAAAATAATTAAAATATAGAATATATAATCACGATGGATAACTTGGATACATGCAGCAAAAAGATACAAAGATGGTGGCGAAAAAGAACTACGATTAGAGATTTAAAAAAAGTATTAAATTGTTTAAATACGCTCACTAAAGATAAATTACAGGAAATTGCTAATAAATGTTATGCGATAACAAAAGCATGTAAAGGAGATGGTGCTGGGTTAGCGGGTGGAGGGTTGGTTGATATGTTTTTAAGTTCATATTTTAAAGAGAATTTACTCGAGTATACTGATTGCCATACAGGCGAGGCCGATATGAAAATGTATAATATCCCTTTATCGCAGAAAAAAATAAACGGATCATCTGAATTAGCCTTAGATTGGTCTAAAAATAAAAAAAACACACAAAAAATAAATAAGGCACAAAAAATAAATAAGGAGCAAAAAATAAATAAGGAAGAGGATGAAGATTTGATCGAAGGTGAAGATTTGATCGAAGGTGAAGATTTGATCGAAGGTGAAGATTTGGTTGATGTTGAACCACTATCTAAATCTGAAAGGGAACATTTCAGTTGTCCGATTATGATTATAAATTTAAAAACAGCCCAATGGTGGAAGAAATCACCCAAAAAGCCCATATCTCATTTAAAAATAACATATAACGATACGATGCCAGCAGGCATATATCTAGTGGATAAACAATTTTGTAAGCATTATATAAAATTGTCAAGCAATAATAAAACGAATACCCTCATAAAAAAAGAGTTTGTGTATATGATGTTGAAGCGCAGTATGACTTTAAATTTATTTATTAGTTTACCAGAACCAAATCAAGAACTCACATTCAATATTTTAAACGCATTTTCATAATAAATTTTCATTAAATATTAAGAATTTGGCACATTTCTCAATCATTTTAACATTTACGGCGTTTCCGACTTGTTTATGAATTGTTTTTTCATCAAACGTGAATGTATCTGAAAATGATTGTAGCCTTAATAATTCTCTAGGTGTTAACTTGCGATGTTCTGGTCCATATACCGGCACCATAGACATTGCAACTAAAGTTGGTATATAATTACAACGTTTTACTCGGATACCTGAACCTCGTGCACTCCATAAAACCCGATGCATTCCGTCATCTGGCAATAAATCTCCTGCTTGCCATTCAAACTTTCTAACTGCTCCAATCCAATTTTTATTTTGGCGTGATGTTGTGAGCCAATCTGATAAAATATCTTTATTGTCATTATAAAACTCTCTATTTTTATCAATCCACAATTTATATTTTACATAAAATACATCATTTTCTTGAAAATCATTATCCCACCAATCCGTCCAAATTGGGAATTTTGGCATAGTGCTATTATGTCCAATTAATAAAATAATAAATGAATTCCAAATCGTTTCTACATCCTTAAATTTTCCATCAATTCTATATTTTTCGGTTTCCTTGCCAGGACAAATAAAATCACTTATATTTTTTGTTAAATTTAATTTTGGGCTTAATGGAATTGAAGGCAACGTAGGTAATTCTCCTAAATCTTTTCGTTTACACATTATAATGACCCTTTCGCGGTTTTGCGGAATATTAAAATGTAATACATTTAAAATTACTGGATTTTTATACGTATAGTATCCCAATTGGTCGATATGTTCATATATAACCTTCCACGTATTGCCATCATCATGTGATGATAAATTTCTAACATTTTCCAATAGTAAATATTTCGGTTTATGGCGTTTTACGATGGCACATATATTAAAGAACAAGTTCCCCCTATCATCCTTAAACCCTTTTTGTTGACCAGCCTTACTAAAAGGCTGACAAGGAAATCCGCCACATAATACATCAAAATTAGGTATTTTATCAATATCTACCTCGGTTATATCACCACTGGGTTTTAATCCATAATTGACTTCATAAATGTCACGGCAATTTTTATCAATGTCACAAGCAAACACGCACTCACCATTTATGCTGCTTAATGCTTGATGAAATCCGCCTATCCCACAAAATAAATCTATAAATTTTATTTTTTTACCCTTCTCTTTACCTATAATGATATCATTTGATGTATTACTATTTATATTTGATTGTAGTAATTGAATAATTTCATCCTTTTTCATACTACTATATCCTTTAATTTTTCGCTCTTTACAAATAGAAATTAATTCATCGCGTGTTTTTTTTATGTAGGCATCCATTATATCTTTTACTGATTTAATTTTTATATTATTTAATTTCAATTTTATATTTAATTTATTTATGGCTTTATCAAATAGGCACAAAATTTTTAAATAGGCACAAATTTTTTAAATAGGCACAAAATTTTTAAATAGGCACAATAGCATAGGTGGTTTGTTTTCCATTAACAATTTTTTTTAAAGTACCCATCGGCACTAAAGGCCCCATATTTTGTTTTGCCAATTCAAAACTTTCAGCCGTATATAATTTCATATTCGTGGGATTTAATACATATTTAACGCCGCCTAATTCAACCTGTTCGCCTTCCCATTTTTCAGTCTTTTTATTTTTTTCTGCAACAGAATCGAGTTCTTCTGCCGCAATAGACGGCACATAAGCAAAATTATTTGAATCGGACGAACCAAAAGAAAAACATTGTAATTGCTCTTTTCCGCCGAATTTAGAATGTAAGACACAATCAATCGCAGATTCTTTTACTGAAAGTAATAATTTTTGCGCAATATCTTCTTTAATTGTCGCAATTTCATATAAGGCTTCATCCGTCGTGACATATTTTTTAGGATCAAGTTTACTTTTATCTTTTACACGCAATTCATTCGCTTCTTCACTTTTAATTTGTTCATCAGTTAAGGTCATTAAATATAAAAAGACTTTAATGTTCCGTAATTCTTCTGGTAAATTCTTATGACTGCAAATACGACGAGCACGACCAATCACTTGTTCAATTCGGACAGGGTGCCAATAAGGTTCTGTAATATGTACATAGCGCACATTCTCTAGTGAAATACCTTCTGCGCCAGATGCCGTAATCATAAATATTTTAATAATTTCGCCATACATATTATTTTCTCCTTGAGTTTTTAATACCCGCGTTAATTCAGATGGAATATATTTCCAATTTCCATTAAAAATATTTCTCACCATTTCTTTTTCTTCATCACTTTCTGTTCCGGTATACAACGCAAAAGTCGGTTTATTTTTATCTTCTTCTTTTATATCGATTTTCCATTTGCCGCCTTCTTTAATTAATTTAAATTGTACAAACCCATTTGCTTCTAAAATCAATTTTAAAATGCCAATACCTTCTAAAGTACGAAACTGACTATAGATTAAATGTAAACCAACATGGCTGGCGTCTTTAACATTTTCTAAAATATTCAAAAATTTAGGACTATAGATTTGTAAGGCTTCTGGTGTTAAATACTTTTTATTCTGCTTTTCTAATTCGGATAAGGCGGTGATTAAGGCTTTTTCGTAGAAGGCTTTTTTCTCACGTTTGGTTTTCTTGGGAGCGACCTCTGTTGTTGTGCTTTCTGTTGCCGCTGCTTCGCTTGTTACTGCTTCGCTTGTTACTGCTTCGCTTGCCTTGCCTTCGCTTGTTACTGCTTCGCTTGCCATGCCTTCGCTTGTTACTGCTTCGCTTGCCATGCCTTCGCTTGATACTGCTTCGCTTGCTTCTGCTTCGGCAAACACTTCATCCGCTTCATATCGCCCATCGACGTTACCGATTTTTTCCGCATCACTCGTCGCATCCACTACATCTTCATCATTGGTTTCATCCATAATCGCATTTTCTAAATTATCGTCACCAGAGGGCATCGGTCGAATAATAACAGGCGTAGGAAACACAAAATTACAAAACAATCGAGAAAAAATACGATAAGTCGAGGCCACTTCGTCATAAATATCTTCTTTTCCCTTTTTCTTTGCGCGTTTTTGCGCATTTTTCATTTCTAATTTACGTTCACTCGATCTTGCTTTCTCATATATTTTAAACTGCTCTGGGCTCATGTCTATTTTAACCACAATAAAATCAGTTTTTTTATCAAATTGCGGCATGAGACCTTCTTGCGCACTACGAAAATAAGAGGTTAACCCTAATATACGTCGTTTAAATAAATTCATATTTTCCACTTCATTTTTACTATTAATAAATAAATTCTTAAAATCGTCTAGTTTATCTGGAACGGCCTTATACGCATCTAATTTAATGCCTTTATGTTGAATTTTCAGACCAACTTTAGTTAATGCGTTCGTAATTAATTTAATAAAATTCGCATCATCTAAATTTCCACGTTCATCTAAGGTAACACCCATATAATCGGCTGGGTTCTTAAAGGTATTAATAAAACCAAAAGGGTTACGCGTAATGGTTAAAGTGGTCGTAGATGGCGTATATTCTAAATAATCTAGTAGATTGCCGTTACCATTTAATAATTTTTCTAGATAAGATTGATCTATTTTTTTTTCTTCTCCAATCACTAATTTAAAATGCCAAGTTTTTATTTTTCCGCGAAGGATATTAAAAAGTATTCCAAGTTCATTCGGATAATTTATCATAGGGGTGCCTGTTAAAAGCACAATTCGCGCATTTTGAGCATTCATTAAATATTCATACAAATCCATCGATAAAGATTTTTTCTTCTTTTCAATTTTATTTACAATACGACTAACAAAATTATGTGCTTCATCAATAATAACGACTGCATTATCAAAAGGATTAATCGTGTTGCCTTTCGTTAAAATATCCATATGTGATTGTCGCAAACCATTATATGAAATAAATTTATATTTATAAAGGATCATTTCATTCAATTGTTTATCTAAGGCGACTTTTTCATCGGAACTTAAGGCGTCAAAATTAGGCGGATTTTTTACATTAATGAACCATGCGCCGCCTGCTTTTTTAATATATTCGACCGATAAAGATAAGACCCTTGATAAAGAATCGATTAATTCGGGTTTATCTTTTGTGCGAATAAATTCCCAAAATTGATTTTTACGATATAAACTATCACCGCATTTTTTTAATTCTTCTATATAGTTCATTTGTAACGAGGCGGGTGTCATGACAATAATAGGTTTACTTGTTTTTAATCCTTCCGCAATCGCAATTGAACTACAGGTTTTTCCTGAACCTAACCCATGATATAATAAAAGGCCTCGATAAGGGGTATATAAACTCAAATAATCCCGCACGATTTTTTGATGGGTCATCGGCGAAAAATCTTCGCTTTGTACACATGAAGGTTCGCTCGCCGCTTCTAGTACCAATTCCTTTTTATATTTCCCAAATAAAGTATTAATAAAATTAAGAAATTTTTGTCGATTACTCATATAATAAGAAGAGGCACTCACGATAATAGGTTTATCTTTACTTTGTAAATCTGCCATACGCTTACCAATCGTTTCTGTGCCTACTTTTATGGCGGTTAAAGGTCCTTCGGTAATGACTCCAACTGGCGGTGGTTTGGTTAAACGCTTTTTTTCTTTTACATCTGTCGCTGCTGATGTCGCTTGTGCTGCTGTCGCTGGTGCTGGTGGTGCTGCTGTCGCTGCTGCTGTCGCTTGTGCTGGTGGTGCTGCTGGTGCTGTCGCGCCGGTAACTTTTTCCTTTAATACTAATTTCTTTTTCGGTAGTTTCTTTTCCTTTTCTTTTTCCTCTTTGGCTGGCACACTTTTCTTTTCTTTTTCTTTCATTTCTAGCATCCCTTTTAAAAACAATTCTCGATCAAATCCAGATGTTTTCGTTTTATCTACAATCTTCATTTGAATTACTACATCTTCTTTTTGAAGAGGTGTTGGCATCGTTATTTGTATCGGTTCTCTTATTTGTGGTGCTGGTTTTACTTTAAGTTTTGCTAAAAGAGTAGTTGCCATTCTTCTTATAGAATTAACATATAAAAAAGTTTCATTTTTAATTTATATATCCTCTTCTACTTTCATCTATTTTATTTAACTATATAAAATAAACATTATAAATTAATTTGTTGAATGGCAATTTCACACGCAATTTGTTCTGCCTTCTTTTTAATTTTATGAAGACCGCTACCCAAAAATATAAAAACATGGTCACGTTCCAGAAGTTCTTGCTGAATTTTTAAAAAGGAGCCATATTGACTAAAAGGTTTAGCATTTTTTAATACCATTTGATGAATAGGTTTTCCTAAACACAAATAAACACCCATTTGATATCCATTCTCTATATCATGTGCTATTTCCAAATAATCCGGCGTAGTCTTAAACTCTTTTTGGATTTTAACTTGTAAAATATTCTTAAAATTATCATCGGTATTGATGAGTTTAACCCAATCCACATATTTCTCTAAAACATTTTCTACAAAAATTTGCGCCATTTGAAATCCTGGACCGGTTACAAAAACATTTTTAAACCAGCCCTCTTCATCAGTCACCTCTATTTTATTAAAATCTAAAAACAGCGCACCAATAAAGGCTTCAAATAAACAACCTAACTTTTTTAAATTAGTTCTGATTTTCTTTTCTTCGGCATGTTTAGAAATAAGCAACCATTTATTAATTTGCATATCATAGGCCAATTTTCCAATATGTTCATTTTTCACTAAAGCGATTTTTTTTTCGGTCATAAACCCTTCATCCGCTTTCGGAAAACGGCGATAAAGATAATATTTCGTAATTAATTCTAATACACCATCACCAATAAATTCTAAACGTTCATTCGATTTCGTTTTTAAATCAATACAATTCGCTGGTTTTGCGGAAATGACAATATTGCTAGATATATTATCGAGTTCTGGTCGTTTTACATAAGAACTATGAACAAATGCACGTTTATATAATTCTAGATTATGAACTTTCGCCGTAATGCCATGTTTATTTAGAATAGATTGAACCTCATTCAATGTAATCTCTTTATTCTCTGGATTAAAAGGATTAAATATAAGTTTTTCGCCACATTTAATAACATCCCCATCTTGCGTTAAAGATTTCAATGTATCATTCATTTCTACTTCGTTCATCATCATCATCCTCCTCCTTTTTATATATAATATTTAATGTTGTATTTAAATTATATTCAATTTTTTATTGAATGTCAGTGTTTTAGTTTTTTTTATAGATAAAAGTTAAAAGAAACAACATAAAAGAAATAATAAATAAAGGTATTTAGAAAAAATTATTTTCTCATTTAAATGTATAAAAAAATGGTTTTAAGTGGTTCAAAAATGACAAGTTCTATTTCTTCTATCTCAAATAAAAATCAAGGCGGTGGCAGCAAGAAAGCCGGTTTACCAATTCGATCGCATTATTTACTTACGCATCACCCTAAGGCGCTTAATACAATACTGGATAATACACTTACATTAAACGCTGCTAGATCGTGTGCTTCTATTGGCGGTATAAGAAGATATCGTTGTTAAAAAAAAAAATAGATATAATAAATACCATATAAAAATTTAATAAGTATTAAATAAAATGCTTATTAAAATCGATTGCCGAGAGAAGGAGTTATATCACGAATGTAATAAACAAAAAATAATTAATGAAAAACATTTTAATACAATTCAACTTAAAACGGAAAATTTACCTTTAGGCGATATTATTATTTGTGATTCTGATGGAAATGAAAAAGTCATGATTGAACGCAAAACTCTTTCGGATTTAGCGGCGAGTATTCGTGATGGTCGATATAAAGAACAAAGTTTTCGGCTTCATCAGTGTAATATACATAATCATAATATTTTTTATTTAATTGAAGGCGATTTAAGGTATTATCGTCCTTTTAAAACCAATATTGATAAATATGCTTTACTTTCAGCGATGGTTTCAATTACCTATTTTAAAGGGTTCTCTCTTCAACGCACCACAAGTATTACAGAAACAGCCGAATGGCTAATGCAATTTGCCTTAAAAATACAAAAAGAGATGCCATCCTCTACAGCATTTTACAATCATGCTTTAGAATTTAAAATAGAAACAAAAGAAATAGAAATAAAAGAAAAAACTGAAAATAATACAGAAAAAACCGAAAATAATACAGAAGAAACCGAAATAGAAGAAACCCAAACAAAAGAAAAAAAAAATAATGCTGAAGAAACAGATGATATCAAAACAAACACAAACCATTCAACTTATGCGCAAGTAATGCACCGCGTTAAAAAAAATAATATTACAAAAGACAATATAGGCGAAATCATGTTAGCGCAAATTCCCGGAGTCAGTGTGAATTCGGCAATGGCTATTATGAAAAAAGTTGGCTCGATTGCCGAGTTGATTACTCAATTAAAAGAAAATAACCATTTGTTAAATACGATTATGATAGAAGATGCAAAAGGCAAACCCCGCAAAATAAATAAAACATGTATAAGTAACATTTATGATTTTTTAATACCGAATGAAAATATTATTTGACAAGTTAATACATAATAATTTTAATTATATTATATAATATATTTTATATATTATATAAGAATAATAATGGTAGAATACGAAAAAATATATAAATATGTAGGTTTAGCAATCATTTCATTATTTGTCTTCTATATTATAATAAAAACTTTACGTTTTCAAGCCAATATATTAGAAGGGATGGCTACCTCTAGCACGACGACTACTGATACTACCAAAACCGATAAAGATAAAATCGCCGATGCTGTAAATACTAATACAACAATAGTTGAAGATGCTTTATTGGTGGATAAATATAAAAAATCATATGAAGATACCATTATTAATTTAGAAAATAATATTAATTATTTTATTTTAGGCGGAATTGTAAATACTGCGGAAATCATTTCCAAAAATCCGCTAGTGGCTGATTCACAAAAAATAATTACTGGTTTAAATAATTTAAAGATGTTTAAGGATACCTTAAATGATTCTATGACATTTTTAAATAAATTGTCAAGCGATAATTCTAATGGTTCTAGTGATAATTCTTCTTCTTCTTCTTCTTCAATTAAATCTTCTATGTTTTCTTTTTAGGCATATTCTAAAATTTTTTTAACTATTTTCTCTCCACCACTAACAGAAGGTTCAATGCCAAAAGTAAAATCAGTTGATTGATACATGATTTGGGTTAAATCTAATACATCATAATCATATTCGTTTATTAAAAAAGTATTCCATTTTTTAATAAGGGTATAATAGTGCGGAATAGTTGGCGGATAGTATACATTTAAGAGTACAAGTCTCATCTGAGGAAAATGTTGTTGAATTGTTTCTATTAATTTTTTATAACGATGACATGTTTCATTTATTGCATTCTTCGCATTTTTATTAGTCGGTTCCAATTGTAAAATATCATTGCCGCCAACTGATAAAAAAAGTGTGGCATTAGCATTAGCATTAGCATTAGCATTAGCATTAGCATTAGGTATGTTATCTATTTGTTCATAAATATCGTTAATCGTCGCATCATTTTCGGCCAAACAATATATATTCTTATTCTTATTCTTATTCTTCACCAAAGAATTATTTTGTAAAAAATCCGTTACCGCTTTTCCTTTTTCTACATATGGATTATTATAAAAGACACTATCCCCTAATAAAATAAGAGTGTGTTGGGTTGATAAAAAACCTTCTTTTTTCTTATGTAGTATAAATACAAGTATAGTTATAAGTACAAGTATAAGTATAAGTATAAGTACAAGTACAAGTACAAGTACAAGTATACTGAGATGATTTAATTTTGGCATATGTATAATATTACGATAGATTATTCATCAACACTAATATATTATTCAAAACTATTTTAGGTGATTTTAATATCTACTTCATCGCCAGCGTAATATCCTTTATCAATTAAATTTTGCGTATATGATGTTCCACCCCAATTCGTATCCATTGGATTTGGACTAACCGAATCACTATTATCGTTAAACATTTTATCTAAAGGGGTATTTAATCCAATATATTGGTTTTGTTCGTCATATGCTGGATAACTATTTTTATTAAAAGGATGATAATCGTGTGATGCGTCTAATAATTTTGTTTCCGGTTGCATCATTTTATCAGAAGGTGTTAAATCTGGCAAACCGCCTTGTAAATTCGTAGGACTAGGGCGGGCTTTATATACTTGATTTCCTTGCGCGTCATATGTTTCTTGAACATATAAAATCGGACACCGAATGCCTTGACTCCGTTGCCATTCAGTAAATTCCGTATAATCTTCTAAACTATTAAAACGTAAAGGGTTCACTCCTGGAATTTTGGCTAATTTGGAATTGTATAAAAAGAAATTATTGCCTTTTTGAATGAGTACATTCGGGCAACGATTCTGAATATGATGCTGTTTAGGCGTCTCAAATGATTCAGTAGTTTTATAGGTGGATACAAAATACAGCCCTAATAAAAAAATAATTAGAATAATAATTAATTTATAGTTTTGCATATTGAATTTGAAATTCATTTGAAGGATTATATACAATATGTATATATTTTTTTGTACTTTTTATTAAAAATGTTTAAAAACAATAGGTTATATTATTTAATAACCATGCCATTAAAAAAAGGCAAAAATTCATTAAAAACTCCATCCTCATATCAAAAAGAACATATACCAAAAGCATTAAGAGAGCAATGCTGGCTCAATAATTTTGGGAAAACGTATGAACATCGTTGTTATATTAAATGGTGTGCTAATAAAATTTCGGTCTTTGATTTTCATGTAGGTCATAATATTCCAGAAAGTAAAGGTGGAAAATTATGTCTGGAAAATATAAAACCGATCTGTGCACGATGTAATCATTCCATGGGTTCTCAATACACGATTACGGAATGGATGGCGTTAGACAAAAATATCAAACCGACTTCTTGTTGGGGATGTTTCACTAGATAATCTTTTTTATTTTATTTTTCAATAATTATATTCTTTAACATCTTTTTAATTACTTTATTCATGTTTTCTGGGGTGCCGTTAGTCGATTTCGATACGATTTGTAAATAGGTATCGTTATCATTCGAAGAACTTTCTTTAAAATGGGGATGTTTTGCTTGCCATTCATTCAACATTTTAAAATTCTTTTGTTCAATATGCCGAATTGCATTCTTCATTTTTTTATTATCTGGGCCTTCTTTTTCCCATTTATTTTCCTCCTTTATATACAATGTTTCACGTTTGGCATCACTGCAATGAACTGGTCTTTTAAACGTATCGGTTCCATTCAATTGATTAATCAAAATATTTGACATGCCTTCAGTGTAACCCAATTTGCCCATATTTTCCAAATCAGATAATTTTAGTTGGATCGAGTTAATAAATTCCGACATGTTCATCGCATCTTTACATTCTTCATTTAAAAATAACTGCAGATTAAAAGTTTTATTATTGTTATTATTATGACTATTCATATTATTAATAGTGCCTGGTTGAATTTGTTTACATACATCCACCATCTGTTTTTGTAATTCCGTATTACTTTTCACTAATTCCATAATCATATTTTTAAAATCTTTGTTTTCATTGATTAATAATTGCATAATATTATTACTCGCATCTTGGTTTATTGATGGTTCTACCAATACTTCAGAACTTATACATTTCTTTTTATGTAACCATAGCCCATTACGAGAATTATATTTTTTTAAGCAAATACTACATATATGATGCGATGTATTTTTATGTAATTCTTCGTCACTAGTTGTCACATTATATTTTTTTTTATGTTTAGTAGTATTTAAGTGTCTTTCCCAGTCGCCTTTTTTATAGCATTTAAAGTCACAATTTAAACAACTAAATTTTTCTTTATTAATCGATGTAATTGATGTGTTTTCTGTCTCCATATGTCTCTTTTATATAGTGACAGAAAAAACTCCTAAATCTTTTTTTTATAAAAATATATTTTTCATAAAAAAGTTGTCATCACAAATATTTTATGAAAATTTGGAAATGAGAGCATAATGGTCACAACCACTTTTTTTACATATTTTTTGAAAATCTATTTTGGGAAATTGAAAAATAGACATTTTAAAAATGTCCAAAATCGATTTTCTTAAAATAGAATTTCAAATTTTTTATTTATTTTATTTATTTTTTTATTTATTTTATTTTTTGTATTATTTCGAAATTACGACTTCTTTTGCAACCCTTTTTATGACTTTGTTTATATTTTCTTCATCACCATTCATGACTTTACTGATAAGTTTCATATAAGCATCGCTTTGCGTGGATTCACTATCCATACATTTTGGATATTTTTCTTTCCATTGATTTAACATCAAAAAATTCTTCTTTTCTACACCTTGCACTGCGCGTTTCATTTTCTTATTATCGGGTCCTTCTTTCTCCCATTTATTTTCTTCCTTTATATACAATGTTTCCCTCTTGGCATCACTGCAATGAACTGGTCTTTTATACATCTCCGTATTATTTAAATGATTAATAAGAATATTTGACACACCTTCAATATACCCTTGATTACCAATATTTTCCAAATCAGATAATTTTAATTGGATCGAATTAATAAATTCAGACATGTTCATGGCATCTTTACATTCTTCATTTAAAAACACTTGTAAATTAAAGGTTTTATTATGACTATTATTATGTGAATTTGTAGTATTGATTGTACTTGGTTGGATTTGTTTACATACATCCACCATCTGTTTTTGTAATTCTGTATTACTTTTCACTAATTCCATAATCATATTTTTAAAATCTTTGTTTTCATTGATTAATAGATCAATCACATCATTATCTTTATTAATAGTATTATTATCCGTATGTTCATCTTCATATTGAGATTTGGTGGTATGAACATCACTACTACATTTTTTATTATGTTTCCATAAACCCGATCTATCTTTATAATGTTTATTACATTTACTACATGTATAATTAACGGAACTTTTTAGTTCGGAAAGTTCTAAAATGTTGATTTTGGTTGAATTTATATGTTTATATGTGTTCAAATGTCTTTCGTATTGACCCTTTCTTGATGTAGAATAGTCACATATTTTACAAAAAAATAATGCTGGAACTTTTTTGGCCTTTTTTGTTTCTAATGTTTCCATTTGGTTTATAATATATGGAAACAAAAAAGTTCCTAAATCCTTTTTAATTAAAAACATAAAAATTATAAAAAAATTTGTCATCACAAATATTTTATGAAAATTTGAAAATGAGAGCATAATGGTCACAACCACTTTTTTCATATATTTTTTGAAAATCTATTTTGGAAAAATGAAAAATAGACATTTTAAAAATGTCCAAAATCGATTTTCTTAAAATAGAATTTCAAAAAATTAAAATATTTTCTTTAAGTACCTAAAAAATTAATATATATTATTATTATTATTATTATTATTATTAAAAAAATTGATATTATTTAATAATATATAAATCGGAATTATAAGCAGAATGGCACAAACCATAACAATGCAACCTGGAATTTTTGCGAATTTTGTAAAAACTGGTCATTTTAAAATGAATATGAAAGAATCTAATCCTTTATGGACGTTTGAAACATGTCTACCGAACAAAATGGGAAGTCATAATTATTTGATTGTATCGAATAATATTGTTAAAAAAATAGGTGCGTCCGCAAATAAAACCGGTACAAACAATGTGGCTGGTTATAGTTGTGGTAATGGAGGACAACCGAGTGATCGAACCATCGGTATACATTATTACATTGCGCAAGAATTAATGAAAGGCAATCAAGTCGAATTTTGGGTAAAAATGTGTCCATCGCCATTAGTAAATATCGAGAATATTAACGGCAACATTATTCAAAAAGAATGTTCCATCGATCCTAAAATCGTAGAAGATCATTTACTTGAAGATTATAAACAAAGATGTGGCGGATTATTGCCTGATTGGAATATGCAAGAACAAGGCAGAAGTAAAGATTGGGAACCCTCCATTAAAACGATTAATATTGCCTTCAAACAAAAAAAAATAATTCCTTATGACCCAAATGAAAATTATGATATGTTAATGAAACTCTATCATTGGAAACATAATAAAATTCCAATTAACTAGTGCATACCTATTGTGCCCTATTGCGGCCAGCATATAATAAATATTTCATGCGATTCTTTAATATTATCTTCTTTTTCAGCCTCTTTTCTATTTTTTCCAATACGCGTTTCTCCTTGTCCATAGGTATATTGCCATTCAGGGTATTCAAATTTATATTCACTATACCATTCACGAATCGTAGTACAATTATTATACGTTATCAAAAATCCTCCCTTATGTTGTTTTAATAATTCGCACATTCTTTTATGATTAAAATTATTATGATGTATTGCGAAATTACAATTAGGATACATCCCCTTAAACATTTTACTATCCCCTTCTAAATAATAAGGTGGATCTAAAAATATGAAGTCATTGTTATGTTTTAATAAAACTTCTTCAAAATCACAACAACTGACACTTAAATTTTTCAGATTTAAATTTTCTAATTTCTGAATTCGTCTTGAAAATTTATCTTTATTGATTTCATTTGAACTCGGCCATCCTAAAAACATAGGACCATAAGACAATGTCATATTATAGTAATAATATACCGCCTGTAATAATTTATTTTTATCTAATAAAGTCAAATCACTTTCTTTTAATTCTACTTTTTTCATGGTTTTATAGTTTAAATCTGCTGGTTTTATTTTATCCCAATAATTCAATAACACGTGTCGATTATAAGTGAACTCTTCTGCATTAATATCAAACTTTTTCAACTCTTTAATAAAATTATCTTTATCGTGTATTAAAACATTCCAAAAATTAACTAACATTCCAAAAATATCGTAGCCAATGACTTCTATATTTAATTCTTGTGAGGCACATAATTCAAATGAGCCGCCGCCAAAGAAAGGGGATACTATTTTTTTTTCTTTAAGTTTTGGTAAATTATCTAGAATCATACCAATTGCTTTTGATTTTCCGCCAGCATATCTTAACGGGGACATACATACTCTTTTAAATCCATCATTTTTATTCTTGATATGAGATAAATAAGTAGCAACATAAGGTAATTCTTTTTCATATGATAATGACATCTCTTATAATACTTCTTTAATAATAATATTATATTTAAATATTATTATTAATAATCAATTTTATAATTAAACATCGTAATTAAACATAGTATATATAAATAAATAATCCTATAATTTTTTATTTTCCATTAATCTCTCCATGAATTTCTTTGGATTATTTTTATGCAGAACATAAAAGTTAATGATTTCGGCTGGAGAATAAAATTCATTATCTATTTTTTTTAATTCATTTTTATTAATTGGCGTATTATAATATTTTTCATACATTTGAGTAATGACTTCATGCGACGCATTCTTCATTTCTAATGTAATATCAATTCGGCCAGGACGGATTAATGCCGGATCGAGTTCATTATAATGATTACTACTAATAATCATAATTCGGCCAGGCGTTTCTTGAATACCATCCCATATATTCAAAATATCGTCTAAGGTAATCAGTTCATCTTCTGGCGTCGTGACTTTCGCCATTAATCCATTCATTATTTTTTTCTCTTCTTTTTCTGTTAATTTTTTAGGTTCTATCATTGGTGGCACAATGCCTTCTAATTTCTCTAATGGTTTTTGTTGTTGTTGTCCTGCTCCTTGTGTTTGTCCTGCTCCTTGTGTATGTGATTGCCTTTTATGTACAATTTCACTGACGCAGTCAATATCTTCAAAAACAATAATTTTATTATGGAAATCAATGCTATGTTTTTTATTAAGTTTATTATACCGATTTTCAAAGAAAAATTCATTTAATTTATTTCGT